>OLNQ01001138.1_pt1 | contig 26233 bp, 24 predicted proteins | sample 1672821 | NCBI WGS metagenome assembly OLNQ01 (sample SAMEA3136727, study PRJEB25190) | human gut metagenome | biome: human gut; feature: human-associated habitat; material: faeces | place: Austria | collected 2013 | reverse complement strand
GATGATGAGGATCGGTGATCTGTCTCAGTGTGTATTACTTCTTGCGGGCTCGCATGATACCCATGACGGTCTGCTTGCCGACACGTATGTAGTCGAGGAGCGGACGTCCCGCAGGGCAGGTGTAGCTACAAGAGCCGCACTCGATGCAGTCGGCGATGTAGTTGTGCTCGGTACTCTCCCAGTCTTTGTAGATGGTGTCACGCATGAGGAAGGCGGGGTTGAGTCCCATCGGGCAGACCGATACGCACTTACCGCAACGTATGCAGTCGTGCATCTCGGGACGTGTCGACTCCTTGGCGGAGAGGATGAGTAGTCCTGACGAACCCTTGGCGACGGGTACCTCCGTGTTCACAAGTGCGCGACCCATCATAGGGCCACCACCGATGATTTTGCCAGGCTCCTCAGCATAACCTCCCGCAGCATCGATGAGCGTCTGCATAGGCGTACCGATACGCGCCTTGAAGTTGGAGGGATGTGAGATAGCTCGTCCCGTAACTGTGATAACTCGCTCGACGAGTGGCTTGTGCTTCATGACCGCCTCGTAGATAGCGAAGGTGGTCCCGACATTCTGCACGATAGCACCCGTAGAGATAGGCAGCGCACCTGAGGCAACCTGCTTGCGGATCAGGGCATCGATGAGCTGCTTCTCGCCACCTTGCGGGTAGCGCTTCTTGAGCGGTACGACAGCGATGCTCTGCCCCTCGGGGAGGAATGCCTTCGCCCGCTCGGCTGCGTCTCGCATCGTGCGGATAGCTTCTGGCTTATTGACCTCGATGCCGATGAGCGTTCGTGGAGCGCCTGTGGCTTTCATAATGATGGCACAGCCCACCATGATTTCCATCGCCTTGACACGCATGAGTGCGTCATCGCTCGTGAGGTAGGGCTCACACTCGACAGCGTTGATGATGACGTAGTCAGCACTCTGCCCAGGAGGGGGCGAGAGCTTGACATGGGTGGGGAAGGTCGCACCGCCCATACCGACGATGCCCATCTCAGCTATACGGTCGATAATCTGCTTAGGGTCTAGCTCCGTCTCCGTGATGAGCGTATCTGTCTGGTCAATGTAGTCCTCCCACTCATCGCCCTCTACTTTGATAAAGATGGCGGGCTTCTTAAAGCCACTAGCGTCTGTTATTTGGTCCACCTTGGTAACGGTGCCCGAGACGGAGGAGTGAATATTTGCCGAGACAAAGCCGCCTGCCTTGCCTAGGAGTGTGCCCACGCGCACCTGGTCGCCCTTGCTGACGGCAGCGGTGGCGGGCGCACCAATATGCTGTGCTAATGTGATGACCACCTCGTCTGGAGGAGCGACAACGGTGATAGGTACCCCTGCGCTAATCTTATGGTCGTGGGGATGGATACCCCCTATTCTAAATGTCTTTGCCATAGCTTCGTTTAATCTTTCTGAGGTACAGATGCTGTTGAGGTGGTAGCAGCAGGAGCTGCAGTGGCAGCGGCTGTTGCCATAGCGGGAGCTGGCTTGTCGGCAGGTGCTGGCTTTGCTGCAGGCTCCTTGCGTGGCGGGAAGTTGACCTCATGGATGGCTCCCGTCGGGCACTCGGCCGCACACTTACGACATAGACGGCACTTCTGGTGGTCTATGTAAGCAAGATTGTTCTCAAACGTAATCGCCTCAAAGGGGCAAACCTTAAAGCACTTGCTACATCCGATACAAGCATTCGCACAAGCCTTACGTGCCACGCCTCCCTTGTCCTTGTTGACACAGCTGACGTAGAGACGGCGTCCCTTGGGCCCCTTCTTGCGTAGCTCGATAATCATCTTCGGGCAAGCCTTGACACAAGCACCGCAGGCGGTACACTTATCTTCGTCCACCTCGGGAAGGCCCGTCTCGGGATTCATATGGATGGCATCGAAGTCGCAGACAGCGACGCAGTCGCCATTGCCTAGACACCCGTAGCTACAGCCCGTCTCGCCACTGTAGAGAGTCGACTCAATCTTACAGCTGCGAGCTCCTATATAAGTATTGGTGCGTGGGCGCGCCTCGCAGGTACCATTACAGCGCACGACGGCTACGAGCGGGTCGCTCTTGGCGACACTCTGACCGAGGATCTCTGCGACCTTGGTCATGACCGGCTCTCCGCCTACAGGGCACCAGAGCCCTTCGAGAGAGGAGGCTTCGCAGCAAGCCTTAGCAAAGCTGGCACAGCCTGGATGACCGCAGCCACCGCAGTTCGCCTGGGGGAGTACCTCAGCGACCTCGCCGATGCGCGGATCTTCTTTTACTTCAAACTTCTTGGAGGTGATAAAGAGCAGGACGGCACTCACGAGTGCTATCACTACAAGAACAAGTATAGTGGGTAGTATTGTCATAGAGGAGTGTGTATGAACTTACTTTTTTCGCACGGTAAAGGTGAATGTGCGCTCGAAGCGGTGGCGCATGAGCCAGAGTAGGAGCATATAGAGAGCAGCTACGCCTAGGGCTATCAGGATTTGAGCCAGAGTACCTATCTCTAGGTAGCTCAGGAGGATTGTCGTAGCGATGATGAGTATTGTGGGGACGACCATCGTCAGGAGTACAGCGCGCATGCCCAGCGAGCTACGCATCTCCAGAGAGACCTGATCCCCTAGGGCGATGTCGCTAGGGAGCTGCGAGCGTTCGAGCGTTATCGTCTCGAGACGACTCTCAGAGGCGTGGCAATGGCCCGCGACCTCGCAGTGACTACACGCTGATGGGCGTAGCACTGTGAGACACACCTCGCCATCTTCTATGGCAGTTATGGTGGCACTTCGCTCTATACACTCAGACTTCATTGGCTCTATATTATTACATCGCTACAAGCTCCGCAACCGCAAAGGTAACAATAAATAATTAGTCTTAGTACGGTAGTGGGTGAATAATTTAGCAAAATGCCCCTCTCTCCTGGGGCCTATCTGCGACTTCCCGCAGAGCGGCAAAAGGGTTCTTCCCGAATAGTCAAAGGACTTTTCCAGAAATGTGATTTCACTCCTCCGAAACTGTCAAATTACTTCTGAGCAGCTGTCAAATGGCACTTCCGGAGGGGAAGTTTTTTTTTCTCACCAAGAGGCTTTGCGCTTCCCTCCACCAGGATTGGCTCACGAAGTGGCATGGCACCGTAGACTCCTCTACGGCACTCGGAGGTTACGGGGCGGTAGGTCTTACCGCTCTGCGCAAAAGGCTGTGATAGCCTCTATAAGCTTCGCATTGTCTGCAGCGTCACGAGCGGTGATACGTACCATCTCGCCCTTGACTCCGCGGAGAGTCGTGGCGTCATAGATGGCAATATTGTGCTCCTCCATCAGATACTTAATCAACTCAGCTGCCGTGGCGCAGTGTATCTGAACGAGAAAGAACGGCGCATCGCTCGGCATCACCTCAATGCCATCTACCTGACGTAGCTTCGTCTCTAGCTCGAGGGCGTTCCGTTGCCACTTACGTATCGGTAGCGTAAACTGAGCTGGATGAATAAGGATGTACTTAGCTACTTCGACCGCCATAGTACTAACCGCCCACGGGTCTACAACCTTCTGAATTTCCTTGACAATCTTCTTGTCGGCAGTCACGTAGCCTATACGCAGTCCTGGCAAACCGTACGTCTGAGTAAAGGAACTAACGAAGATGATATTGGGATGGCTCTTCACATCGCTCAGCGTGAGTGTCGGCTGCGTCGTGAAGGTAGCATAGGACTGGTCCACGATGAAGGATACCTGCGGGTGAGCGCTGATGAAATCTATAAGCTCAGCCCGTGAGCGAAAGCGCCCTGTCGCGCTATTCGGTGAGCAAATCCAGCAAAACTCCTGCCCCTCGAGCTGTATCTCCTGCGTCTCTACATCCTCGGGAATGTAGGTCAGCTGCCAGCCGTATCGCTTGGCAGCTAGCTCGTAGTGCTGATAGGAGGGGACAAGGATGACACCACGCTTGCCAGCGAATGCCTCAGCAATCGTATAGAATCCAGCAGTGCGCCCAGGGGTGATGACTATATTGTCGGCATGTAGCCCGTTGCGCTTGGCAATCATCGTACGGAGCGTCTTGTAGTCTGGCTCAGGGTAGTAGCGCATCATCTCTATCATGCGGTCGTTGAGGTGCTCAGCGAGCTTCGTCAGCTCGGGAGCAAACCATGAGGCGGTGTCAAACTGCAGCGGAGGCGTGACCATGCTTGTCGTCTGGGTCGAGTTCTTCTTTATCATAACTTGCGTGTTTAGACAGCTGTGAATGTTATTTCTGAGATACTTTGTTCTGTAGTTGCTCGGCTAGGGCTCGCATCTCCGGCGTGTGCAGTGCTTCGTAGAGCTGCTCCTTATTATATAGAGGACTCTCGGATGTTGCGCCCGCATGGAGCAATAGCTTATAGCAGAGTATGCGAAGGCAGCGGTCGTTGATAACCTCTGCGGGGAGTATGCCTGAGCGGTAAGCAGCGAGGAGCTCCTGGTAGCTCGCCAGCGGGTCTAGAGGACCGAGGAGGAAATCATTGCCCGCTAGGATGGCAGCCACAGAGATGGGCAGCCCCTCCGTGCGCTGCACGCCCCGCATCTCCAGACCATCAGTAAAGATGAGTCCCTGGAAACCCATCTGCTCACGCAGTAGTCCGGTCACGATGGCATGGCTTAGGGAGGAAGGGCAAGACACATCAGGCTCCAGTGCGGGGACAGAGAGGTGCGCCACCATAATGCCCCCGAGACCAGCATCTATATATGCGCGAAAGGGGGCTAGCTCTACCCGATTGAGTTCCTCAAGCGTGCCCGACACGGTGGGGAGTGTCTTGTGTGAATCCTTGTCCGTATTGCCATGCCCAGGGAAGTGCTTCGCAACGGACAGGACACCGCCGTCCTCAAGTCCTTTTGCCAAGGCTAGTCCGTGCGAGATAACGATGTCGGGCGTTGCGCCTAGGCTTCGAGAGCCGATGACGGGGTTCTTGGGATTGTTGTTGACATCCAGCACCGGCGCAAAGCTCACCTGTATGCCCATCACACGGCACTGCTGCGCCATATGCTGCCCGAGGGTGTACATCTCCTCGGGCGTACAGTGGTCGGCAAGTTGCTTCATTCGGGGATAACGGATGGTTCCCTGGAGACGCATCGCCAGGCCCCACTCGGCATCGGCGGTAATCAGTAGCGGGATGCGTGATTGCTCTTGGAGTAGGTGGGTAAGCCGGTACTGATCGTAGGGCTCGCCCTTGCGGAAGAGTACTCCGCCAGGTCCTATCTGGTCGATGAGGCGTAGGCAACGAGCTCGAGAAGCTTCGTCATAGCGTGGCTCCCAGATGGGAATTATGAGCTGACCGATCCGCTCCTCGATAGTGAGCGTGCGGAGCCAGTCGCTCGCCACACGGACGATGGAGTCCGAGCTCTGCTGGCTCGTCACCAGATGTGTGGGTAGTTGCTGTGCCGTGCTACTGCCTCCAGCACAACTGACTAGCAGACCCAGCGACAGACAGATGACCACCGCCAGGCGTCGCATTGGCATCCCGCCCCGTAGTCGCTCAGAGAGTGCTATGCACTGATGCTCTAACTCCATAATACAGTTCATACTGCAAAGATAAGCTTATCTGGGCAAAGAAGCCCTCTCTAGCAAGGCTGACGCATTATAATGAGACTGTTGCAAAAGTCAACAGTCTCACAATCTTGCTCGTAAGATTGTCTAGACTTTGCAGAAAGGATGAAGCGCAAGGCGCTGAGAGTGAGGCCTGAAGGGAGCATACCTCCGATAGCTCCGATAACTCTGATGGCTCCGACACCTCCGACACCTCCGACACCTCCGATGGCTCCGATAGCTCCGATAGCTCAGACACCTCCGACAGCTCTGATAGCTCTGATAGCTCCGATCTCTAATCCCAGCCCTCTAATCTCTAATTACCCTCCTTTCTCGAATATCCACGTGGGAAATCTCAAATCTCCACGTGGATATTTTTTATTTTCCACGTGGGCGTCATTCATTTCCTCCGAAGTTTCATTTGATTCCTCCGAGGAATTTTTTCTTCCCCACGTGGAAAATAAAAATTCCCCACGTGGATATTTCGAAATATCCACGTGGAAATCAGTTTTTGCCAACAGTGCTGAGACGAACGGCCGGGAGTGTCTATACGAGAAGAGCTCCGCAGGATGTCCTACGGAGCTCTCTCTAATTATAGTCTGTCGATCGCGATCCGACGAATAGTCTCGTCGCCTAGGAGCGTCTATCTACTGTCCGATCGTGACGATAAGCTTTAGTGCTTGACGACGAGTCGCTGTGCAGCACCCTCGGTAACTACGAGATAGGTACCATCGCTCAATGCGGTGAGGTCTATCTGTAGGCGACCTGCGCGGTCGGCGACTAGGCGAGTAACCAGCTGACCATCCAGCGTGTAGAGTGCTACATCTGCCTCAGGTGCTAGACCTGTGATGGTAGCAGCCTCGCTAGCGGGGTTAGGATAGATAACAAACGCATCCGCAGCGACTGCATCAATGCCCGTGTGGTCGACAAAGACTGCGACAACCTCCGTATCTTTTGTGACGGTGAAGGTCATATCCTTGAGGATATCCTCGCCATTTGCCGTAAGCTTGGTGAGCTCGCACTGGTCGTTGGCACCCTTAGCTACGACAGTCAGCTTCGTTCCTTCTGGCACAGCATTGAGATCGACCTTCTCCTTGATAGTAATCTTACCGTGCTCATTGTCCTTTAGGGTTACCTTGTAGGTTGTGGGCTGAGCCTTCTTGGTAAAGGTAGCGACCACCTTCGTGTCTCCCTTCATGGCAAAGGACTTGACAGCAAGGATATCCTTATCGTTTGCCGTAAGAGCGGTGAGCTCGTAGCCAGCGTCTGGTGTTGCCTCGATAGAGACATTCGCACCTAGAGCTACGTCAGCGTCGCCAGACACTTCCTTATCGCCCACTAGAGCAACGACCTTACCACCCTCAGCAGGAGCAATCGTCAGCTTGGGCTTTCTGAAGGTTACCTTGACCTCGCTGGTCTCCTCAAAGGTTCCGTCGTAGGAGTTCACCTCTCTACTGTGTACCTCATCACCATTGACGGTCCACTTGTCTACGATGTAACCCTTGTCAGGCATCACGTTGAAGACGATGTATGCGCCTCTATCTACCTCATCACCTGAGTTGATAATCACATCCTTCTCGCCATCCTTCTGAAGCTTTACCTCGGTAAACTTACCATTAGCACCAGCGGTGTAGGTAATCGTAATCTTGGATTCGACACTCTTAAAGTGAGCGACGATGTTCGTCTCGCCAGTAATCGCCTGAGAGAGCTTGTTTGGATTAGCAAAGTCTGGCGTGCCGTCGGCGCCATTGACCGTAAACTTCTCGAATTCATAGCCCTCGTTTGCCGTGGCCTCGAAGTCGATATAAGAGCCTTCGGGCAGAGCCTCACCAGAAGTGATGGTCTTGTACTGAGAGTTTACATAGCCAGAAGCTGTAACCTTACCACCCTTAACGGGGTCAGCTGTGAAGTTAACCACATACTTCGTTGCTTCCTTCTTGAAGTAAAGCTGTACATCCGTGTCCTCCTCGAGGGTCATCGTCAGTGTTGTATTCTGGCCAGCCTGTCGGTCCTCTGAGCCGTTGACGAGCCACTTCTCTACTTCATAGCCTTCACTAGGCGTGGCTGTGAAAGTAACGCTCGAGCCACGAGCTACCTTTGCGCCACTCTCGACAGAGACGGCATCGCCACCATCCTTTGGTGTGACTGCGACTGCAATCTGACCGCCATCGCCTGTAGGAACACTGTACTTCAGCGTCACCTCATTGGGCTTTGCGGTGAAGACAACCTTTACATCCACATCTGCTTTAAGCTCGTGGATATACTCATTGGGGTTGCTAGGCATCTCAATCGCCTCACCATTTACAAGCCACTTCTCGACCTTGTAGTCAGCACCAGGCTTAGCTGTAAAGGTGATAAAGATGCTCTCGCCAGAGAACTTCTCGCCTGACTCGAAGGGGACCTCCTCATCGTTCTCGCGGTCGTAGCGCGTAGCGGTGAGTATACCCTGTCCTTCAGGCTCAGCAGCAAAGGTTACCGTGTACTCCTCTGCGGGAGCTGCAGACTTGAAGTGAGCTACGACACTAGTCTCTCCTGTAATCTCGCGGGAGAGCTCCATGGGGTCTGTGAAAGAGCCCTCAGCGGGTAGCCCATTGACAGTCCAATTATCGAACTCATATCCCTCCTTTGGCTCCGCCTTAAACTTCAAGAACGTGCTCTCTGCTACAGATGCTCCTGACTTAACAGTTGCATAGGTTGCCGTATTCTCTGCCGTTACTGTGCCACCATCGATAGGATCAGCGACAAAGGTGACGACATACTCCGGAGTAGTTGCGGTCGATACGAAGTTAGCCACAAATGTGTTTGGCTTACTAGGATCCATCTTGTAGGAGAACTTTGTCTTTCCAGCCTTGTCGGTAGCGCCATTGATTGTCCAGTCGCGTAGCTCAGCGTTTTCACCTGGCGTTGCAACGAAGCGCACATAAGCACCCTCGAGTACCTTATCTCCGCTAGTAAGTATCTTACCACTACTATTCTTTACTTCTATAGTGCCGGGACCATTGACGGAGAAGGTCACTGGGAGCATTGCGAGCTCCTTGTAGTAAGCCTTGAAGGTAACATCCTTTGTTACGACATAATTCCGGATTTTGGCTGTTGTAAACTCTTCGCTACGTACACCATCTATCTCCCAGTAGTCAAATTTGTACTTGTTGTTGTCGAAGTAGGCATAGACATTAATCGCCTTTCCGTCTGCTACTGCAGAACCAGAAGCAATGTCATCATAGGTGTCATAGTCCTTTATCGCCACATAGTTCCTCTCACTGGCAGGCTCAGCGGAGACTGTGACGGTGTGCGTCGCTGACTGCGCAACTGTCTTCTTGAAGTAGACCACGACGGTCATATCTGCGTCAATAGTCTTGGAGCACTCGCTCTTACCAGCTGCGCTAGCGTCTGGCGTGCCGTTGAACTCCCACTTATCGACCTCGTAGCCTTCGTTGGGGATAGCTTTGAAGGTGACATACTCGTTGTTATTCACCTTATCCCCAGATCCTATAGTGACTGGTGGCTCCTCCCAGGATATATAGTAAGAAGCCTCCACGGAACCACCCTCAGCCGGCTGGTGAGAGAAGGTCACGGTGCGATCCTGACCATAGAGTCTCGGCACGGCGAGTGCCAAGAGACAGAGTAAAATAGGTAGAACTCTTTTCATAAGCTTAGTGTATTTGTTTATAGTGTGTGCATAGCCTAGGAGGGGGGCTTCGAGGACATATCTACCCTCCTCCGCCTCTCACGGTGGCACCTATCTGCGTGGCACGAGCGAGTGCGCGAGGAGTTGCCGAGGACTTCTCCCTTCGAAGGCGAAATTAAACATTATTTATTTAAAAAGCAAATGCACTGGCTAGTTTGGATTTTTCAAGTCGGACGCCCCCTCTTGCAGTCGACAACGGCGACAGAGTTCGAGAGGCTCTCGTGGAGAGTGGAGACGCTAGACGGGGCCACTTCTACTGAGTGCCAGATGCTCCCTGAGCTTCTAATACAAAACAAGAGTGGCACCACCCTCGTGGCACCACTCTTGCTATAGGTCTTATGACCATCAGTCGGGATGACTGGATTCGAACCAGCGACCTCACGCCCCCCAGACGCGCACTCTAACCGGACTGAGCTACATCCCGTGTTTCGGAGTACAAAGGTACAACATTTTTCCGACTAAACAAATTGTCCCACGTTTGCACTCCGCTACGCCAGTCAGAGCGTAACCCCGAGAGCGGTTTGTCGCCAGGCTAGCCTCCCCGTCAGCGGGCTGATAGGGAGCCTTGGGCGGGGGGCGTTTTTCGGATGAATCTTTTTTCTGTACCTTTGTAACCATACTATGGTGACGAAATGACGCACGACGAGCAACTACTGATGGAGACTCTCTATCACAACGCTCTGCGCCTCATCGAGCAGCGAGACCAGCTGCGACAAGATGTGGAGACGCAGCGCCTAGAGATAGCAGACCTCAAGGCACGACTGGAAGCAATGAGTGCCGAACAGGAGATGCTGGAGAGCCGCAATAGGCAGCTCTTGATGTCTCGCGCTCTAATCGTCAGCGGTACAGATATGGGTGTCGCTAAGGCGCGACTGACCCAGATGATTAAGCAATTGGACCAAAGCATAGCTCTCCTAGAGCTACCACAATAGCACAGAGACAATCTCTCCACAGTAACGAATGGCACAGAAGAATCTACATAGCACGACAACCGAGACTCCACAAGATGCGATGCAGCGCATCACCCTACTCGTGGACGGTGTCGCTCTACCGATTGAGGTGCCTCGGAGCGAGGAGCCTTACTATCGTCGTGCGCAGCATACGATATCGGCTCTTGTCAAGAAGTATCGTGCAGCCTATCCGAAGCCTACGGAGAGCGATGAGCAGCTGCACTGGCTGATGGCTGCGGTAGACATAGCGGTGCAGTGTGAGGTGCTCAGGGAGAGTCGCGACACGACTGAGATGCTAGAGCGAGTCGCTGAGGTGAGCCACCTCTTGGAGCGTAGGCTATAACCGGCCCCCCTACAGTCCCGCGAAGGACGGAGGGGCGTGCTAGATTGTTTGGACATCTGGAGCCTGTGCCTTAGTGCAGGGTGCCCATCTCTGTGTTGCTACCAGCCGTAGTGACGGTAGCGAGACACATTAGAGATATACACACTTTTAATACAAGTAACAAACGATCTATGCAGATTAGCACATACCTACTGATTTTATTCATATTACTAGCCCTCGTGGTAGGCGGAGGAGCAGTATGGCTCGCGGTGATGCGACTATACAAGCAGCGAGCTGAGCGCATCCTCCTAGACGCTCAGCAGACGGCCGACAAGGTTATCCTCGAGGCGCACAAGACAAAGAAGAAGGAACTCCGCGAGGCTGACAGTTTCATCGAAAAGGCTAAGCAGGATGCCGAGCTACTCAAGCAGCAGAAGTTGATTGAAGCTAAGGAATACGCTCTCCAACTCAAGGGAGAGCTAGAGGAGCGTCTCGCCGACCGTACCGCTCAGGTGCAGAGCCGTGAGACGACACTACAGCAACTCGAGCAGACGCTCACAGCACGCACCAAGCAGCTGGAGCAGGAGACGAGTGAACTAGAGACGCAGCGCAAGAAGATGGTCCAGCAGGAGCAGACCGTCGCTCGCAAGCAGGATGAGCTAGACGAGGCGATCCGTACGCAGCAGGCTAAGCTGGAGGAGATAGGCGGACTATCAGCTACGCAGGCACGAGAGCAGCTCATCGAGTCGCTACGTCTGGAGGCGCGCGATCAGGCTGCTGCCTACACGGCTGAGGTGATTGAGGAGGCGAAGATGAACGCTTCGCAAGAGGCGCGTCGTCTCATCGTCGCTACCATACAGCGTGTTGCTACGGAGACATCGGTGGAGAACTCAGTCTCAGTCTTTCACATAGACAACGACGAGGTAAAGGGTCGCATCATCGGTCGCGAGGGTCGTAATATACGCGCCCTAGAGGCCGCAACGGGCGTGGAGATTATCGTCGATGATACACCAGAAGCTATCGTCCTCTCGGCCTTTGACCCGGTACGCCGTGAAATAGCTCGTCTAGCCCTCCACCAGTTGGTCCAGGACGGCCGCATACACCCTGCACGCATCGAGGAGGTCGTCGGCCGTGTCAGCAAGCAGATTGAGGAGGAGATTATCGAGACGGGTAAGCGGACAATCATTGACCTCGGCATACACGGTATGCACCCTGAGCTAGTGCGCCTGGTGGGCAAGATGAAGTATCGCTCCTCCTATGGGCAGAACCTTCTACAGCATGCCCGCGAGACGGCCAATCTGTGTGCCACGATGGCATCCGAGCTGGGGCTTAATGCGAAGAAAGCTCGTCGTGCTGGTCTCCTTCACGACATAGGGAAGGTCTCAGATGAGGAGCCTGAGCTACCACATGCCATCCTCGGTATGAAGATTTGTGAGAAGTACAAGGAGAAGGCTGACATATGCAATGCTGTCGGTGCCCACCACGAAGAAATCGAGATGGAGTCTCTCATTGCACCGATTGTACAAATCTGCGACTCAATCAGTGGAGCTAGACCTGGAGCACGCCACGAGATTGTCGAGGCTTACATCAAGCGTCTCAAGGACCTTGAGCAGCTGCCACTCTCCTACCCTGGTGTGGTCAAGACCTATGCGATACAAGCGGGTCGCGAGCTAAGGGTAATCGTCGGAGCAGACGAGATAGATGATGAGGCGACAGCTACCCTCTCGGCAGACATCGCTCACAGAATCCAGACGGAGATGACCTACCCAGGGCAGGTCAAGATTACCGTAATACGTGAGACGCGTGCCGTGAGCTACGCTAAGTAGTCTACCGTAGACTTTCGCAGAGCGTGGTAAGGCGGGCTAGGTAAGGTCATCGCAAGGCGGGCACTTCTCTCCTACGGGAGGGGATGCCCCCAGGACTAAGCGCAAGAATAGAGAGAGACAGACAGAGATGCGACGCAAGCTTATCTCGACGGTCGATAGGTATATATTTACCCAGTTTCTGGCGACCTACTTTTTCTCCATTGTCCTCATCTTGGCAGTGGCGATAGCCTTTGACGTGACCGAAAAGCTGGACAAACTTCTCCAGCCCGAGGTACCGCTCCGTGCAATCATCTGGGACTACTACGCTAACTTTGTCCCTTACTATGCCAATCTCTTCAGTCCGCTCTTTGTCTTCATTGCCGTCATCTATGTCACCTCTCGGCTTGCGGAGCACAGCGAAATCATAGCAATCCTCAGCTGTGGCATGAGTTTCAAGCGACTCTTGAAGCCCTATATGCTTGGCGCTGCGGTGATAGCACTGCTTACCTTCACACTCAGCAGCTTCGTCATCCCCCCGGGGAATAGGGTGCGCATAGACTTCCAGAATAAGTATATCAAGGACAAGCGTATCACCTACGCCAATGCTATACAGATGCAAGTGGCACCGGAGACCTTTATGTTCATGTCCTACTACAACGATGAGAGCAAGGTCGGGTACACCTTCTCGATGGATCGCTTCGACGGTAAGGACCTAAAGAGTCGCATGATGGCAAACAGCATCACCTACGACACGCTCCATAACTGGCAGCTACACGACTACACCATCACCTACTTCGGAGAGAGACAAGACTCGCTCCTTAGGGGTAACCAGCTAGACACGGTCATACCAATCACACCTAGAGAGTTTCTCGTGACCGAGGGCGACGTGGAGATGCTCACCACTCCGCAACTCTACAACTCTATACAGCAGCAACAGATGCGCGGAGCGCCGACACAACTATACGCCATCGAGTATCACAAGCGCATCGCGACTATACCCGCCTCCTTTATCTTGACACTTATGGGAGTGTCGCTCTCGGCCCGCAAGCGAAAGGGTGGAATGGGTCTCTCGCTCGCTGTGGGTCTCTCGCTCAGCTTCATATACATCCTCTTTATGACGGTGACCTCCTCTTTTGCAGTCACTGGGACGATGTCTCCACTGGTCGCAGCATGGCTCCCGAATGTCGTCTACCTCGCCATCTCGTTTGTCCTCTACCGCCTAGCACCTCGCTAGGCTTTACCAGGGGGTTATTGCTCCCTAGTTATATATAGGGGACACTTTATTTATATATGGAGACTCTCCTATCTCAGGCTCTCAAGGCACGCATCTCTTGCTGAGGTGAGGAGCGCAGCTCTTAATGCAGACTTAAATTGGAGAAAAACCGTCCAAATACCCTCTATTTGAGAAATTATGTCTATATTAGCAGTCGATTTGTAGTGAAGAGTCTCTTTGGGACCTTCCTGACATCATAATCCTAAAGCTGTAGAAACCACAATAGACTTAACATAACAACTGTAACATTTACTATGAAAAGAATTACTACCTACTGGCTATCACTGATAGCTCTCCTGCTCCTCCCTCTGGGAGCGACAGCGCAGAAGGTCATCCTCGAGGAGACCTTTGACGAGATTACCTCGGGCAGCAACACGAAGAATCCTCGCTTCGCAATGCTTAGTCGCTGGAAGGGCAATGACAACACGACCCAGATGAAAAACATCTACCAGGCAGACCATGCTATTCTCGTGGGTAGCACCTCTAACTCAGCAGTCGGCTACTTCGAGCTTAAGACGCTAGACCTATCAGGCAATGCGGGTGCCTTTGACGTGACCCTAGAGGTCAAGGGTATCAACACTGATGGGTCAGGTATCCTCAAGGTCTCAATTGTAGATAACGATGCTTCCGCTCAGGAGTATATACCCACCAAGTATCGTGAGGATGAGGGATGGGAGACGCACACTTTCTCTTTCTCAGGAGGACAGAGTGCTACGATACTCCGCATCGAGACCTTGAACAATGCCAGCGCCGACAACTGCAAGGGCGTTTTCATCAACAACCTCAAGGTCACTCAAAAGGAGGGCAAGCCAACGCTCGTATCTGACGTTAAGTCGGTAGACTTCCGCAGAGCCAACATCGGGGAGACCGCCAAGTTCCAGCTAGAGTTCGTCGGGACGAACCTTACCGCTGCCGTAAAGACTGATATCCAAGGTGCAAACAAGGAGCTCTTTACGGTCGCTAAGGATGCAGAAAACGAGGGCAAGCACACGCTCGATCTAGAGTTTACACCTACCGCTGCTGGCAAGTGCGAGGCTACACTCCACATCACCTCTGGCGACCTTGCCCTAGACATTCCTCTTATGGGTATAGGTGTAGATCCTGCTAACCCCTACGGTCTAGACCCCAATGCTAAGCCTGTAGAGGGTCTCAACGAGCCGTTCACAAAGGATCCCCTACTCTCTGGCTGGAGCAAGGCAGCTTTCGAGGGAGATGTGAACTGGGAGCCCAGGACTCCTTACAATGACGAGCCAGTTATGTCCATTGAGGCAGCAGGCAGTGGCCAGAAAGTGCACTCAGCACTCATCACGCCTCTCGTCAAGATTGCAGGCAGTGGCAACAAGGTGCGCCTGACGGCTGACTACCGCGTAGGATTTGCCAAGGGCGGTAAGTTCATCGTCAAGCGATTCAGCAAGGATGGTAAGCTCATCGCTGACCTCAAGACAATCGAGCCTAAGGAGCCAGCTGATGAGATGGCTTATAAGTTCGAGCTTCTCTCCGAGGCTATTGAGGCCGATGGTCAGGATAGCTACTTCGTCTTTGAGTATATCGGTGACGATTCTCCAGAGATTAAGTCAGAGTGCAAGACACTAACCGTCCTACTAGACAACGTCAAGGTCTTCACTGAGGAGATTCCCGAACCAGTCATCACGACAGACGTCGATCAGCTGGACTTCGGTACGGTCAATAAGGACGATAAGTCAGAGAAGCCTATCGTAGTCGAGGGTGAGCACATCACCACGCGTATCCAGGCAGAGGTCGTCGGAGAGGGCAAGGACCTCTTTGAGGTAGACAAGAGTGCCCTACCCGCTAATGGAGGTGTCCTCAGAATTACCCTCAAGGGAACCAAGGAGATAGCAGCCATCGATGCTAAGCTCGTCCTAACCGCTGGTGGCGAGGCTGAAGGGATGAAGGTCACCAAGGAGATACCTCTCGTCGGCAAGATTATCACAAGCACACAGGAGATTCTCGGCGAGACGGCTCCCGTCCTCTTTACCGCTGAGGGTCTTACCGTCGTAAGCGATGCCACGCTAGCACTATACAGCGCTGATGGTCAGCTCATCCTCGCTGGTAGCTACCGCGCTGGTGACAAGGTTCGCGTAGACTACACGGGCAGCGTCATCCTATACGTAGAGGGTGTCGCCTACAAGGGCACACTTCGCTAATCTTATCTCGTGAGCCTGTCTCTGAGGACAGGCTCACGCTTTTTTTAACCACAGTATAGCTTATTTAAACATGAAAAAGAACTGTAGATGGAGCCTCGGGCTGCTGCTCTCAGCTCTCGTCCTCCTAGTCGGCTGTCAGGACAAGGACTGTCCTAATGGGGCTCTGCAACTCTCTAAGGAGACGGTCACTATCGCCGTCGGACAGGAGATCACCTTGACACGCACTGGTAAGGGTGGTGACGTAGAGGTCATACTCCCCTCGGGCGAGGACTTCGCACTAACTGTAGACAATGAGCAGGTAGCTCAGGTCCAGGGCAAGACCATCAAGGGTGTAGCTCCTGGCAAAGCAAACGTCACCGTTACCGCTGGGGCACAGCGTGCCCTCCTGACCGTCGAGGTACAGGCTGCCAATAAGAATCAGAAGGTAACCCTCTCACCCACATGGATCAATGCGCCAGTAGATCGTACCATCGTCTTCGGTGCTCAGGAGGGTGCTGGGGTCGATGTAGTCGTCACGACAACACCTGCTGCTGACTTCACTATCTCTACCACCGAGCCAGACAAGGTTAAGATTGAGGGACACAAAGTCACCGGTCTTGCTGTAGGAACCTACAAGCTAGAGGTCCTCGCTGGTGGTGCCAAGGCTGACTTCGAATTTGTCGTAGAGGAGAAGGGGCTGACAGGTACCTTCCTAAAGAGCTCTGGTCGCAAGGTACTCTTCGTCCCAGAGCATCTCGAGGATGTGTGGGAGCGTCAGGAGCTACTCAAGAAGATGATCGAAAGCAACACGAACTATCTCTTCGACCGCGTCGATGAGGAGCACAAGGCTCTCTGGTTTATTGACAAGAATACGAAGGCAGGTCGCATGTCTATGTCTTATACGCATATTGCGTATGTCCTCAATCCTGGAGGCACCGAGAGACCTTACCTCGAGGCTATGTATTTAAACCAGCCCAATGGAATGTTCGAATTCACTTATGTCGGGTACATTTCGGATCTAGGCTTTGAGGTCGACCAGAACAATCCTCCCGAACTGCAGGTAGACCCAGATGGTGGTCACTACTTTGAGGAGACCCATCCTACACTTCCCTACGTAGTACGTATATACTATAAGACACGTATCAACGATGAGGGAGATAAGGTCGAGGATGTATATGCTCGTCTGACTCCAGTCATTCGTATGTAACTAGGCGACAGAGCCAACAACTCCTAAGACGAGGGGACGCAAGAGACTAGACATCTCGCGTCCCCTTTGTTGTATCGTCTGGCGACCTCCTTCGAGCAGCTCAGCGCAGCGTGCCCGCCCTTACTTGAGACTGTTGACTTTTGCAACAGTCTCTGCTTCACAAATGCAGGACAACCAAACGCGCAGGCAGGGAGTAGCGGTCGAAAGCTGAGACAGCGAACCTTAGCCACGAGCAGAAGAGGCTACCGAGAGGTGCAAAACAAGCGAGGGGTGTGTCCACGTGGACACACCCCTCTATGCTGTTATCTAGTAGCTGCGTCGTAGCCTAGTCGTCTAGGGCATCTACAGCATACCAGACAGTCGTGAGCGTCAGTCGCTACATTAGTCTAGGATAGTGACCCAGCCGTGCGTATCAGGCTCGTCACCGTACTGGATACCACGGAGCTTGTTGTAGAGCTTCTCGCTGATAGGTCCGGGCTTGCCGTCCTTAGATATCTCATAAGTCTTGTGCTCATCAAGGTCATCGACACGAAGTATCGGGCTGATGACAGCTGCCGTTCCGCATGCTCCAGCCTCTTCAAAGGTAGCAAGCTCCTCTTCAGGCACATGACGGCGCTCGACCTTCAGTCCTAAATCCTCAGCGAGCTGCATCAAGCTCTTGTTTGTGATAGAGGGAAGGATAGAGGTAGACTCAGGCGTGATGTAAGTGTTGTCTCTAATTCCGAAGAAGTTAGCAGGACCGCACTCATCGATATACTTCTTCTCCTTAGCATCTAGGAAGAGGCAGGCGCTGTAGCCCTTCTCGTGAGCCAAGACGGTAGGTACCATACCGGCAGCATAGTTACCACCCACCTTGATTGTTCCGGTACCCAGAGGAGCCGCACGGTCATAGCCACGCATGATAGCCATAGGCGTCGGCTTGAAGCCCTCCTTAAAGTAGGGTCCTACTGGTGAGACGAAGACGATAAATAGATACTCAGGAGCTGGCTTGACACCGACCTGTGCACCGAGACCGAGCAGGAGTGGGCGGATATAGAGCGAAGCGCCACTCTCGTAGGGAGGGACGAAGTCCTTGTTGAGCTCGACAGCCTTCTTGACAGCTTTGATAAAAAGCTCTTCGGGTACGGGAGCCATGACGACACCCTCTGCAGAGCGGATCATACGCTTAGCGTTTTCCTCGACACGGAAGAGGCGGATCTTACCATCCTTGCCACGGTAAGCCTTGAGACCCTCGAAAGCCTCCTGGCCGTAGTGCAGGCAGGTAGCTCCCATATGTAGGGTAATAGTCTCCTCAGATGAGACTTCTAGCTCGCCCCACTTGCCGTCACGATAGTAGCAGCGCACGTTGTAGTCGGTCTTGAGGTAGCCAAACCCCAGTGATGACCAGTCCAAATTCTTCATATTGTATCTGTAATAAAAGTTGTTAGTTAGAGTTCTTCTCGATGAACGGTGTACAAAGATAACTATTTATTTGGTATCTGCGACTTGTCTTAGCGAAAAAGATAGGGCTGAAGAAATGCAACGCTGGATGGCTACAATAATTTAGACCCGACTAGATATCAAAACGACACTATGTCGGGGGAAACGGATTCTCCACGTGGATATTTCGAAATATCCAGGTGGAGAATTTTTATTTTCCACGTGGGGAAGAAAAAATTCCTCGGAGGAATCAAATGAAACTTCGGAGGAAATGAATCACGCCCACGTGGAAAATAAAAAATATCCACGTGGAGATTTGAGATTTCCCACGTGGATATTCGAGAATAGAGATTAGAGGTTAGAGGGCTGGGATTAGAGATCGGAGCCATCAGAGCTATCAGAGCTATCGGAGGGGTCGGAGCCATCGGAGCCATCAGAGCTATCGGAACCATCGGAGCTATCGGAGCTATCGGAGGGTGTCGTATAGGGGTGACTCATCATATATAATGAGCTCATCTACCTCTCCACTCCTCGCTGGTCGCTATGTGTAGATCCTGACAGAGCAATTAGAGAGACCGTTGCAACAGTCTCATTATAATGCGTCAGCCCTGCCTCCCATCTCTAGCGGTTCAAGTCTAATTCCTAATATTCGTACCTTTGTATGCTTACAGAGGGCACAGCCTCGCTACTATAGGGCTTGGCAGGCTCTTCTCTCGCATCAGATATACTGTTCATTAGCACGCTATGCGCACCCACACCTCCAGCCATCTAGTCCCCCGTCACGGGCACCAGACTCCGCCACCTCACGAGCGACAGACCTTCACGCCTCGCCACACGCCCCTCGCCTTAGAGATTGTCTATCTCGTACTCGGCGCCATCTGTCAGGCAGTCGCTTATGCCTGCTTCATCGCTCCCGCGGATATTGTCCCTGGGGGATGCTACGGTATCAGTATCACAATCAACTATCTGACGCAGGGTGCTTTCGCAGCTTTTCCCGAGGGGCTACCCATCGGTGCCGTGGCACTCTGCTTCAACATCCCCTTCTTCCTTCTGGCTGCTCGCTCCCTCGGCTTGCGTAGCGGGGGCAAGACGGTCGCCACCTTCCTCCTCATCTCTATCTGCACCGACCTCATCACCTCGATGACACGAGACATAGTCATCGTGAGCAACGATAAGTTTCTCTCTTCTGTCTATGGCGGCGCTATCCTCGGACTGGGCGTGCTACTCACCTTCAAGGCAGGTAGCACCAGTGCTGGCACAGACGTCTTGGCACGCGTCCTATCTAAGGGGAATAACATCAAGACAAGTCATATGATTATCGCCGTGGATTCGGCCGTTGTACTCTTCGGACTAGTCGCCTTTGGAGACTTTAGCGTACCGCTCTACTCATGGATTACCATCTTCGTCTACGGTAAGGTGGTCGACCTCCTACAGCCGGAGAATCCCAATAAAGCAATCTTCATCGTCTCCGAGCATACCGCCGAGCTACGCACGCTCATCATTGACCAGCTCAATCTGCGTGGCTCCTTCCTCCACGGCAGTGGCATCTACACAGGAGCGGAGCGGGATATTATTTTCATGATTGTGGAGCGCAAACATGTGAGTAGGCTCAAGAAGGCTGTCCTACAGGCGGACCCCAAAGCTTTCATTGCGACGACCAATGCGACGAACGATACCACTCCTCAGATTATCTAAGCTATGAAAGCTCACATCACAACCCTCCTACTTCTCTTGGCACTCTGCATCCCCACGCTAACGGCTCAAACGGCGACCGATACGCTACCCGCTGGACGACGGGTACTCGTGAAGACTTCGCAGGGAGACTTCACGCTCCTACTCTATGACGACACGCCTCTACACCAAGCGGCATTCCTGGAGCATGTCCGTCGGGGAGACTACGAGGGGGTCTTGATGCACCGTGTCATAGCGCAGTTTATGGTGCAGGGCGGTAACCTAATGACTCGAGGCGCAACGCGCGATACCGATGTCTCGATTGACACGCTCACGACCACCATTCCCGCAGAGATACGCACACATCACATACATAAGCGTGGAGCACTCGCGGCTGCTCGCACCGCCGATGAGGAGAACCCACAGAAAGCCTCCTCAGGCAGTCAATTTTACATTGTCACGGGCACCTACTACACCGACTTTGACCTGGACGACATAGCAGCGCAGCGGGAGTGGGACTACACACCCGAGCAGCGAGAGATTTACAAGCTACAGGGTGGCACTCCTTGGCTGGATAGGCAGTACACCGTATTTGGCGAAGTGATCGACGGCATGCGCACCATTACCAAGATCGAAGACCTACCGACCGACAGCACAAACCGTCCCAAGCGAGATGTGATCATCAAGCTTATGACGCTCCTACCCTAATCCCGCCGACACGATGCAGACTCCCGTCCCGTCTGACCTAATAGTCCAGCTAGCGCAAGCCTTCCCTGAGCATGCCACCCGCATTGTCGAGGCACTAGAGACACCACCCTCGATCTCTCTGCGACTCAACCCAGCTCGTCCTCTGTCGCCGCCTCCTTATGTAGAGCTCCAAGACGGAGCAATACCCTGGCTACCCACCGGAATAGAGGGCTACTGGCTCCGCGAGCGACCCACCTTTGCCCTAGACCCACTGTGGCACGCTGGGGCTTACTACGTGCAGGATTCCAGTGCTATGATTCTATCCACCATCTGGGATGAGCTCGACTGGCAGGAACCACCCGCCCTCGCTCTCGACCTCTGCGCGGCTCCTGGGGGCAAGAGTACGCTACTACGTGACCTACTCCCCGACGAAACACTCCTCGTGAGCAACGAGATACTCCCTAAGCGGTGCAAGATACTCGTGGAGAACCTCGTCAAGTGGTGCGGTGCCGACCATACAATCATCACACAGGAGGACCCACAGCAGCTCACTCCCCTACTGCGCGGTGCCTGCAATCTGGTATTAGTTGACGCTCCCTGTAGTGGCGAGGGGCTTATGCGTCGCGACGAGGAGGCGAGACGTATGTGGTCGCCTCAGCTTATCTCTGACTGCGTAAGCCGTCAGCGTGCCATCCTACGAGAAGCGATGCGTATGCTGATGCCCGAGGGCGTCCTACTATACGCCACCTGTACGCTCAATCAAGAGGAAAACGACCAGATGGTTCAGTGGCTCCTCGACCACTACCCTTGCAAACTCATCGACCTCTCCCACACAGCCGAGCGCATCCCTGGAGCCTATGCCACCGCTTATGGGCTACACCTCTGGCCTGGCATCGTAAGAGGTGAGGGACAGTACCTCGCAGCTCTGCGCCTTACTGACATCCTGGAGCGACCGAGTGAGGTGCGCCGGACTAAGGGATTGACACGCACCAGCCGACAGGAGTTAGCTGGGCTCTCTTGGCTCAGCGAGGTGCCCTCTGCCGATTGCTACACCATCGGCGAGCAAATCTACCAGCTCTCCCCCATGGCTGCGCAGCTCCTTGCCGAAGCTTCTCGGCAGCGACTTGCCGTTGCCACACCCGGCTTTGCAGTAGCCACTATGCGCCATCAGGCGAAAGGCTACGAGCCATCCTTTGCCCTGCTCCATCATCCACTGTATCGTACAGCGGAGCTCCCCGCTCTGGAGCTCCCTCTGCAGGAGGCTCTGCGCTACCTACGTGGCGAAGCACTCACGACGAGCAGCCCGAGCGCACGGGGCATCACAGCCATCACCTATCGGGGCATCCCCCTAGGCTTGGCGCACAGTACCGGTTCACGGCTCAACAACTTATACCCCAAGCCCTACCGACTACGCATCTAGAGAAACATCTAACCTGATATACAGCATTATGGATAAAAAGACGAAAAAGAAAGTCCTAATCTCCTTTGACACCGTTCGTCCCGGCTTTGAAGAACTTGCCACGTGGGCCGATATGACTCGTCGCCCCGAAGGTGAGAGCTTCACTCGAGAGGAGCTGATGGAGATAGGCGCAGAGTATGATGCGCTCGCTACTCAATTCACATTCCCCGTGGATCGTGAGCTCATCGATGCTTTCCCCAACGTCAAGTTGATTGCCAACTATGGTGTCGGATACAACAACATTGACGTAGCTTACGCCCATAGTAAGGGAATTACCGTGACAAATACGCCTCGTGCCGTCATACAGCCGACAGCCGAGCTGACGATGGGTCTACTCCTGAGCTGCAGTCGCAAGATAGCTATGTGGGATCGACAGATGCGCCGTACCAAGAGCAGTGAAAAGTCGCTCTCCGATAGTTCTGGCATGGCTACCAATCTATGCGGTAAGACCATCGGAATCATCGGATATGGCAACATAGGGCGGGCCGTCGGACAGATGGCGCAAGCCTTCGGTATGAAGGTTCTTTATAATAAGCGTCACCGCCTCGACGCAGCCACCGAACAGGAGCTAGGGGTCACCTATGCCGACCTGGACCAAATCTTTACAGAGGCTGACGTAGTATCGCTCCATACTCCCTACAATGCTGACTCGCACCACCTGCTCTCGGCAAGTCGCTTTGCCCAGATGAAGCGCAGTGCTATCCTAATCAATGCAGCGCGTGGCGCCGTCGTCGATGAGGCTGCTCTGGTGCATGCGCTACAGACTGGCGAGATAGCTGCAGCGGGACTGGACGTCTTCGAGCATAGTGACAACCCACTCCCCGAGCTCTATGAGCTGGAGCAGGTGACCATGACGCCACATGTCGGCACGCAGACCTACGAGGCGCGTGTCGCTATGGCGCAGGAGCTGTGCAACTGCATCATCGGCTACTTTGAGGGGGATCGCCCCATCAGCATCGTTCGCTAAGGCGACGGCGCACCCCAAGCGCGCAGCAAGTATGCGCACACTACGACATAGAAGGCGGCTCACGGGTCGCCTTCTATCTTTTTGTCTGAGGGCGGTGAGCGTACAGTTGGAGACTGTTGCAAAAGTCAACAGTCTCACAATCTTGCTTGCAAGACTGTCTAGGCTTTGCAGAGAGGATGAAGCGCAAGGCGCTGAGGGTGAGGTCTGAAGGGAGCATACCTCTGTATGTGACCGAAGCCGAATCCCGAAAGCGACACTGCGATGCGCCTTTATGCAACAGCCTCATGTGCCCTCTACCCGACAGCTCCTCCCAGGAGCCGCGCAGTTTATCCCCCGAGAAACTTGGGCTAAAAGGAACTTATCTATTGTCTGAAAAGTAGCGGGAGATAGCGTAGAGGGGGATGTTTTCCATCCAGCCTTGGTCTATGTAGCCTTTCATAGAGATGCGGAGACCTTTGAGTCCTCTTTCAGCATTGGCAGAAATGTATGTGCTCAATGAGCGACTGCGGACATTTTCCTCTGCTTTGACTTCAATAGGGATAACTCTATCACTGTCTTGTACAACAAAGTCGATCTCAGCAGGCGTGGTCTCGTTACTCCAATAATAAGGTGTCTTGCCCAATGCTACTAATTGCTGGAGGACAAATTGCTCGGTAAATGTTCCCTTATACTCCTTGAAGATGTTGTCTCCAACGAGCATCTGCTTTGCTGGTGCATCAACCATACAGGCAAATAGGCCACAATCGAGGAGAAATAGTTTGAAGGCTGAGAGGCTTTCGTAAAACTTCACAGGCATTTGTATCTCTTTTACACGGCTTACTTTGTGGATAATCCCTGCATCCATCAGCCATTGAAATCTACACTTTTTCGAGGATAAAAAAGCAAGAATTACATTTTTTCGATGATAGAAACGGCATATTATTACACTTTTTCGATGATATACTTCTTAGCTTATTACACTTTTTCGAGGATAAGTCTATTTGGTAGCATAGAAGTATTTCTTTGAATTTCCTCTTGAAAAGTACTCAACTGGAAATAAGCTTTTTCTCTGCTGGAAATCGTCAGGCAGCCAGACCAAATGACAGAGGAGTGAGCATCCGCTGCAACATTTCGACGACTCACTCGTCTTAATGGTGTACGACGCTCTTCTGGCCCGTTGGGCCGAGCGCGATACAAGTTACACATTGAGTTAGTTTTTAGTTTACAGTGATTACAATGGATGGAGCCACTTTCATACAGACCTACGTCCCCTTACGGTCGACGATTCTACAGGTCTGTATGGCTCTTCTATCCAACGAGATGGAAGCGGAGGACGTAACCCAAGATGTGCTTGTGAAGCTCTGGGAGCAGCGCGACCATCTAGACGAGGTCGTCTCCCCAAAGGCCTATGCCATCCGCATCGCTCGCAACAAGTGCATTGACACACTACGAGCCCCCGCACAGCGACTACGCAACGCCGAGGAGCCCACGGAGCTGGAGATGCCTCTGGTCACGACGACACCCCAAGAGGAACTAATCGCCAAGGAGCAGCTGACTCGCATCGACAGTTGGGTAGCTACGCTCCCCGAGCAGCAGCAAGAGGTGTGGAGACTGCGGCAGGAGATGATGCTGACCAACGATGAGACGGCGCAGCGCTTGGGGCTACAAGAGGTGACCGTCCGCTCGATGATATCACGACTGCGCAAGGAGGCACGAAAGCTTTTTGCAGATATGGAGGCGTGATCCGCATACCTTACTATATATAGAATACAGAAGCCACTATGATAGATTCATCACACGACATAGAGCAGCTACTAGAGCGCTACTACGACGGGATTAGCACGCCCGACGAGGAGTTTGTCCTCTACCTAGCACTCCTCAAGGAGGGTCCCGGCTCACCATACTATGCCGACCGCCTGCTCCTAGAGGCTACCCTGCAGCGTGCAGCGTCAGAGACCCAAGGAGCCGAGGAGCCACTACTCCCCCATCGCACTATTCCTCGATGGCGGATGTGGGTACGCAAGTACGCAGCTGTCGCTGCCGTGCTGCTCGTGGGCGGTGTAGGGGCTACCTTCTTCCAGTGGGGGCGCAGTAGCCGACAGGCGGAGCTATCCCTACGCAATGGCCAGCCCATACCGCAGGAGCAGGTCAATGAGTATGCACTGGCCGCTATTACCAAGCTGAGTGACTGTGTGGAGCTCTGCTCAGAGCAAAACGAGGAGATAGACCAAATCTTCGGACGCTTGCAGGACTCTTACCAGAGCTCCTTGGAGAAGATTCCCTTCGTCTCGGGGGCGGGCTGGACCCTGACGGGCAATTAACTTTTCCCAACCGCTGCAACAATCTCTGCTCTCAAACGACTTATATGTAGAAACCTCTTCATACAGACACACAGATTATGAAAGCATACATAACTCATCTCTCACGCCTAAGCATCGTCACGCTCACGATGCTACTCCTGATGGGGCTCCCCGCCGTAGCGCAGCGTGGCTCAGCCCGTACACGTATCAATACGTCTAGGCTCATGGAGATCAAAAACGTGGACGTCATATATATATCCCCCGCAATGCTCCAAAGCGTACCCAAGGCGAGCCTTAAGATAGACGGCGCTGACGCTATGTCGGGTGTCATGGACGGCATCACATCGATACATATCTACACCTCCTCCGACCGCAAGGCGATACAAGAGCTACGTCGTACCTTCGCTCCTATCATAGAGCTACGTCACTCGGATCTCGAGCAGCTGATGTATGTCAAGAATGATGACGGGATCGTCAGCTTGATCGGGCAGCTACAGGGCGACAATGCCTCCGAGCTATATATGATCGTCACTGGCGATGACGAGTACACGGTGATCAACTTCTCCGGGAGCTTCTCCCGCAGACAGCTCGAGAAGGCTGTCTCCCAAGACAGCCGCAGGCGCAAGTAGCGACTCCCGTCCTGCCGATAGTCTAGACCCATCTACTTAACCTTTCCAATAAGTAAGTAACAACAAACGGGCTACACGTCTACTGTAGCATCTTGCGGGGATGAGACCATACGTGAGTACCGTCTCCACTCCATACACGATAAGAGCCGAGAGGCTCCGTGTGGCAAGGCTGTTTTGTGATTAGTTTTAGTTGTAAATTGAACAGAAGCGACGAGAGGGAGCCC
>OLNQ01001100.1_pt1 | contig 26710 bp, 27 predicted proteins | sample 1672821 | NCBI WGS metagenome assembly OLNQ01 (sample SAMEA3136727, study PRJEB25190) | human gut metagenome | biome: human gut; feature: human-associated habitat; material: faeces | place: Austria | collected 2013 | reverse complement strand
GAAAACGGCCTGGGCGGCGGCGGAGCCGGCATCGTGGTGCGGCCGGACGTGTCGCGCATGAGCCGCGCCGACCGCGCGGCGCTCGCCGCGCGCGCAGAGCGCGGCGAGCGCGTGAAGCTGAGCCTGTGACCCGCTTCGCGTACATCCGCCGGGACGGGCGGTGCGTGCTGCGTGCGGACGGCCACGCGGACTTCTGCCCGGGCAGAGACATCGTGTGCGCCGGAGCGTCGGCGCTCGTGTGCGCGCTGGCGGGCACGCTCGATGCGCTGGGCGCGCAGGGCGTGCAGCGGACGCTCTACGCCGGACACGCAGCCATCGCAGCGGACGACCGGGCCGATGTGCGCGCGGCGTTTACCGTGGCCGTGACGGGCCTGCGGCAGCTGGCCGCGGCCTACCCCGGCCACGTTGCGGAGGACACCGGCCGCGTCCCCGCGCAGGAGACCGAACCCACGGCAGCGCAGCGGCCGGGCGCTGCCCCGGCGCTGTCCCCGGAAGCGGACAGCAGAGAAAAAAGGAGACATGAGTATGGAAAACATCCGCATGAACCTGCGCCTGTTTGACGCAAACACGCAGGTGACCACCCAGCAGAGCCTGACCGAGGAGATGAAGACGTTCTACTCGGACTACCTCATTGACGCGGCCGAGCCCGAGCTCGTGCACGACCAGTTCGCGCAGAAGCACCCCATCCCCGCAAACGGCGGCAAGACGATCCAGTTCCGCCGCTTTGCCCCGCTCGGTAAGGCGCTGACCGCCCTGACCGAGGGCGTGACCCCCGACGGCCAGAGCCTGAGCATGACCACCGTTGAGGCGGCCGTGCGCCAGTACGGCGGCTACATCCAGATGAGCGACCTGCTGCTGCTGACCGCCATCGATAACAACCTCACCATGGCCACGAAGCTGCTCGGCGCGCAGGCCGGCCGCACGCTTGACACCATCACGCGCGAGGTGCTCGTCGGCGGTGACAACGTGCAGTACGCCGACGAGTCCGTGTCCGCGCGCTACCTGCTGCAGGGCGGCAATGCAAATGCGGCCGACAATAACTACCTGACCGTCGACTGCATCCGCCGCGCCGTGCGCGCGCTCAAAAACGCCAACTGCCGCCGCATCGACGGCGCGTTCCCGGTCATCATCCACCCCGACGTGGCCTATGACCTCATGAACGACCCGAAGTGGCTGGCGCCGCACCAGTACGTGGACACCGAGCACATGTACGAGGGCGAGATCGGCAAGATTGAGGGCTGCCGCTTCGTCGAGAGCACGGAGGCGAAGATCTTCCACGCAGAGGATCTTGCCAGCGACAGCCGCACCCTGCTCACGAACGGCGCAGTGAGCGGCAAGACCACCTTCTCGTTCGACGGCGGCACGGTCAAGTCCGGCGCGCTCGTCGGCCGTCAGGTGCTCGTCGGCAATGCGTGCGTGACCGTCACGGCCAACACCGCGAGCTCCATGACCGTGGACGCCGCCGTCACGGCTGAGGACAACGCCATCATCTACCCCGGTGAGGCCGGCGCGCAGGGCCGCGACGTGTACGTCACGCTCGTGCTCGGCGCCGACGGCTACGGCACGACCGAGATCACCGGCGGCGGCCTCGAGCACATCGTCAAGCAGCTCGGCTCCGCCGGTACGGGCGACCCGCTCAACCAGCGCGCCAGCGTCGGCTGGAAGGCCACGAAGGTCGCCGTGCGTCTCGACGACAGTGCCATCCGCCGCATCGAGACCTGCAGCACCTACACCGAGTAAGAAATCCACCCCGTGCCTCCCGCCCACGCGGCGGGAGGCACCCATGCACAACAAGGAGGAATATACTATGGCAACCAGAAAAAAGACCGACCGCGCCGCCGCTGAGGCCTGGCTGAGCGAACCCGTGACCGTGCGTCTGTTCCGCGACAACGGCAGCTATAAGGAGGACAAGGTCGTGACCGTCAACGGCGAGACCGTGCGCATCCCGCGCGGCGAGGACGTGACCATCCCGCGCCGCTTCGCGCTCGTGCTCGCGCAGGGCGAGGCGCAGGACGCGCGCACCGGCGCACTCATCGAGCGCGAGACCGCCCGCTTTGCCGCCGAGAGCGGCGCGCTGGGGCTCTGACCATGGCGACGCTTCAGCAGGCGCTCACGCGCATCGACGCCATCTGCCCGAACGCGTGGGACGAGACGGCAAAGCTCCTGTGGCTCAACGAGTGCGAGAGCATGATCCAGACGCGCATCCTCGGCACGGCGCCCGAACAGTGCATCACCTACGACGCGGACACCGACCGCAGCACCAAGCTGCTCGTGCCCGCACCGTTTGACCGGCTGTACGTGTACTACGTCATCGCCATGTGCGACTATGCCGCGCATGAGACGGCGCACTACACCGACAGCATGATGCTCTTTAACGCCGCGCTCGACGAATACGCCAAGTGGTACCAGCGCTCGAACGGTGCCACAGCCTCAACGCCGGGGCTGGTCAAAGAGATCGCCGCCAACACCAAGGCACGGCACACGCACAAAAATCTTGCGGTGCTTGACGGCATCACGGCGGGAAAAATGGCAGCCTGGAACGCGAAGGCGGACAAAGCGGCCGCAACGCAGAAATCCGACGGCCTGATGTCGGCGGCGGATAAGCGCAAGCTCGACACCGTTGAGGCGCACGCCAAGGATGTGGACGTGGACGACACGCTGTCGCCGGTGTCCACGGCAGCGATCATGAACAAGACCGTGACGGCGGCGCTGAACACGAAAGCCGGTACGGCAGTGGCGACCACGTCCGCCAACGGTCTGATGTCCGCCACAGATAAGGTCAAACTGGACGGCGTGGAGGACGGCGCGACCAAGACCATCGTCGACGACGCCATGTCTGACACATCAACCAACCCTGTGCAGAACAAGGTGGTCATGAAGTACATCGACAGCCGCGGCACTCTTCCGCCAGTCAGCACTCAGAACGATACGATGCTGATTCAGGTCGTGAACGGAGCCTATGCGCTGCGCACCAAAGAATCCATCTTCCCTATCGATGACGCGCTGGACACTGAATCCAAAAACGCCGTGGAGAATGGCATTATTGCGCGCAGCCTCGAGATACTTCAAGGGCATACGCAGCTAGCTAATGGCACACGCGATGGCATAATGTCAGCGTCGGACTACACCAAACTGCGCAACATCGAGTCTGGTGCAACGAAGACCATCGTGGACGCAACGCTTGACGCGACCAGTACAAATCCCGTGCAGAACAAAGCGGTCAAGGCAGCGCTGGACGGCAAAGCCGGAACGGCAGTAGCTACCACGTCCGCCAACGGCCTGATGTCGGCTGCGGATAAGACGAAGCTCGACGGCGTGGAGGCGGGCGCAAACAAGACCACCGTGGATGCAGCGCTGGATGCAGCATCGGAAAACCCCGTACAGAACAAGGCCGTCAAGGCGGCGCTGGACGGCAAGCTCGACAAGACGGGCGGCACACTGACCGGCAACCTGCGTGTCACGGGCGCGCTGTTTTCGGGAGACGGGCTGTCGTTCGGAACTGGCGAAAATATCCACTTTACGAAAGCAGCGGACGACGCGGGAAAGCTTGCGCATGGCACGGCTGGCGGCGACGATACAGTTCCGCTTGCCCGCCTGAAAGTGGCTGCCCCGACCGAGGATGACGACGCGGCGACTAAGGCGTATGTAGATGGCAGGGCTGCCGGGACTGGCGCGGTGCGATACGACGCGGCACAGACACTCACCGGCGCGCAGAAACTTCAAGCACGTAAGAATGTCGATGCGGCTGGTGTTAATATGCCGCAGTTTCAGGGCTTTTTGACACTATCCCCTGCGAACGGAACACTTGGAGCTGGCGTTGGCCTGTCCCCGAGCAGAGATGGCAATAATTATATGCTTGATATTTCTGACGTGAATGAGGGCACGCCCACACTGCTGACCGGTGTGAAAACGCCGACCGACGCAGACACCAATGCGGCCGCAACCGTGGAATACGTGAAGGCTGCCGTTCCCACGGCGCTGAAAAACCCCAACGCACTGACGATCAAGATCGGCAGCACCACCGTCACCTATGACGGCAGTGCGGCTAAGACAGTGGAGATCGCGGATGGGAGCGAGGTGAGCTACTGATGGCAAAGAAGCTGTATGAAGAAGCGTCTGTGCAGGACATTGCAGTAGCCATTCGAGAAAAGACAGGTGGCGCGGAGACGTACAAGATCGAGCAGATGGGCAACGCGGTGCGCGGCATCGCTGGCAGTCCCATCGTCGATGATAGCTTAGAAAACACTGTCCAATACCGTCAGATGAACCTCTCGGCGGCGGAGTTTATTGCCAATGTAGACTACAGTGAAAACGCAGACGATTACTCCATTACGAAGGTCACGCCGTATTATTCGGCGGCGACGGCATACAGCAAGGAGGAGCCGGATGGGCTGAAAGTCAAGGTGCCCGCAGACACCACGATTGCTGTTGCGCAGGGAAACAAAAGCAGAAACGATGCGCTTTCCGGAGCTGGCGTGATCTACAACATGGAGCCGCTGAAGGCCGGTACATTCGCTTTTGGCGGAAAAACCTACAAGATCGTGCCCGAGGGCGGTGCGCGTATGATCTACACGCCCAGCGTGTGGAACGTCCGCGATCTCGGCGGCTGGGCTTGTACCGGTGGCCGCGTAAAGTACGGAAAGATATTCAGAGGCGGCAACTTTGGCAGTATTACCGCCGCCGACAAGGCAACGATTGTAGACTGGCTCGGCGTTGCAACGGATATTGACCTGCGCAACAACAGTGAGACGGGAGGAATCACCACTTCGCCGTTGGGTACAGGCGTGGAATATTTCCATCAATCGCTGGATTTCTATGCCAACGCAGTCAGCACCAGCGCAGCCTCAGCTCGGACGGTAGCAGTCCTGAAAAAGGTGATGGCTTGCGTAGCCGCAAACAAGCCATGCTATTTCCACTGCGTGAGTGGGTCAGACAGAACGGGAACAATCGCCTACCTTCTGCTTTCGCTGCTGGGTGTATCTCAGAGCGATAAGGATAAGGACTACGAGTTGACGGCATTTTCGGACGAGGCAGACGGGAAACGGTTCAGAAACACCAACTACAACGTCACCAACGGAAACGGCTGGTATCCGTTGATTAAGTATTTTCGTAATAATTTTACCGGCGAAAACGACAATGAAAGGGTCGTTGCATGGGCAGTCGCAAACGGCATTACGACAGCCGAAATCAACGCTTTTCGCGCGGCTATGATCTCCGGAGACGCCGGAGAAGTCGTTGTGCCGCCGCAGGAGTACACCGTGACCAATACCCTAACGGGCTGCACCAGCAGCAACGCTGCAACAACCGTAACCGGTGGCGATACTTACTATGCGGCCATTACTGCCAGTAACGGTTATGTGCTCAATGGTGCGACCGTCATGGTCAAGATGGGCGGCACGGATGTGACTGCGCTGTACTACGCGGACGGGGTTATCAACATACCGGACGTTAGCGGAAATATTGAGATTACCATCACGGCGGCGGTGTATGTGCCGAGTTATACCAACGTGCTGCCGGAAGCCGTAGACCCGAGCACTAAGAGCGGCGTATGGGACGGGAAAGGCTATCGCAATGGCGCGTATGCGTCCTCGGCAAAGCCGTACTATGGCACAGATGCAGCCTGCTGGTGCACTGGCGCTATCGCAGTGCAGCCGTCTGATGTCATCTATGTCAAGGGCACAACGCTCGAAGGCAATGGCCATGAACGCTTAGGTGCTTTTTCGGGCGCTACGGGCGGCTGCTATTTCTGCAAGCAGTACACAGCGTTGTCCGGCATGGCCACGGTGACAAAACTAGGAGACAAATATTATAAGATTGTACTGGATCCCAGCTACGCCGACTATGGCAACATTGGCTATATCGTGTTCTCTGCTCAGGGCACGGGCGATGGCGTTGTGGTGACAAAGAACGAGGAAATCTTATAATGAGGCGGAGATGAAGGAGGTAGCAGCAGATGGACATCGTCGAGGCTTTTTCCACGAAAAACAAGTGCTATCAGGTAGGCGCGCTGCTGCGCCCGCAGGGGCTGATGCTGCACAGCATCGGAACGCCGCAGCCGAGCGCCGCCGTGCTGGCGCGGTACTTTGACCAGTACCAGCCGGGCGGACAGTCGGTCTGCGTGCATGCGTTCGTACAGGCAGACGGCACGGTATACCAGACGCTGCCGTGGGAGATGCGCGGCTGGCATTGCGGCGGCGCGGCCAACGGCACGCACATCGGCGTGGAAATGACGGAGCCAGACGTGAGCATGCCCTATGCCGCGGCGGCCGAGCAGATCACAGGCACGTACCATGCCGCCGTGGAGCTGTTTGCACAGCTGTGCGGGGTTTACGGTCTGGACCCGCTGGCTGACGGCGTCATCATCGGCCATGCGGAGGGGCACCGGCGCGGGGTAGCCAGCAACCACGCAGACCCAGAATATCTGTGGAATGTCTATGGCATGGGCTACACGATGGACGGATTCCGAAGGGATGTTTATGCAGAGATGCACAAAAATGATGAGGAGGACGATGAGGACATGATCAAGTACAACACGATCGAAGAAGTCCCAAGCTGGGCGCGGGAGGAGGCACAGCGGCTCATCGACCGCGGCGCACTCCAAGGCGGCACGGACGGCAGGCTCGACCTGTCGGAGGATATGCTGCGCACGATGATCGTCTGCCAGCGGATGATCGACGAGGCAAAGGAGACATAAATGGACAGACTCACAACGATCAAAGCGGCTGCTTCTGCGGCCGCCGCAGCGCTGACGGCATTCTGGGGCTGGACAGGCTGGCTGGCGGCCGCCTGGTTTCTGGCCATGGTGCTCGACTACGCCACCGGCAGCGCTGCGGCCCTGCACGCGGGCACGTGGAGCAGCCGCCGCGCCCGCGAGGGGCTGTGGCACAAGGCCGGCAGCGTGGCCGGTGTGCTCGTGGCGGCGCTGCTGGACTTTGCGCTGCGGGCGCTGCTCGGCAGCGTACCGGGGCTGGGCGTGCAGTATGACGTGCTGCTGTGCCCGCTCGTGACGGCGTGGTACCTGCTGACGGAACTCGGCAGCGTGATCGAAAACGCCGGGGCGCTCGGCGCGCCGCTGCCGCAATTTCTCGTGCGGGCTATTGCCGTGCTGCGCGCGGACGTGTCGCAGCGCGGCGGAGGGGACGGTGACGCATGACGGACTTTTCCCCACTGGACTTTCCGCTGCCGGAGCGCACCGGCCATGAGACCGTGGAGCAGCGGCTCGCAGCGCTCGAGGAGACTGTGCCGCGCCTGCTCGAGGCGCTGCAGTACACGCTGGCAAACCTCGGCGCGGAAAACTTCAACGCCGTGGCGCTTTCGCGGCTCGTCTCGCCGATCCACGCGCGCATCGACGGGGCCGACGGCGACATCGCGCAGCTGAGCCTTGACGCCGACGCCCTGAATGTGCGCCTGACATCGGCCGAGGGCAATGTCGCCGCGCTCGAACAGACCGTGAGCGACCAGGGCGCGCGCATCGCGCTCGTGGCCGACGCCGACGGCGTGAACGCGGCGGCCATCGTCGCCGCCATCAACAACGGCGGCAGCAGCGTCACGCTCTCGGCCGATAAGATCGACCTCAACGGCATCACGACCGTGGCCGACACGCTGCACATCGGCAGCGAGAACAGCCTCGAGCGCAAATATCTCATCTTTCACAAGAGCGGCGCAGTGATCTCCGCGACGCGCGGCGATGTGCCGGAGCTGAAGCTCTCGGCCGGTAAGATCGACCTGTGCGGCACGCTGTATCACAACGGGCAGCCGCTCGATCTGTAAGGAGGCAAGGCATGCATCTACCCACATTCCCGCGGAGCATGGCCGCCGTCCGGCACGTGCAGACCGCCTTCGGCGGCTACGACCACCGGCCGGCCTGCCCCGAGGGCGGCATTTACGAAATGATCAACGGCTCGGCGGCCGACAGCCCCCTGTTCGTGACGCGGCCGGGCCGCACGCTCAGCTACCCGTCCACCGGGCAGCCGAACGGCCTGTTTGCGGCCGGGGACGGGCTGCTCTGGTGCGCGGGCACGGCGCTGTATCATAACGGCGAGGCCGTGCCGGGCTGCACACTCACGGACACGGCGAAAGTGTTCGCCGAGCTCGGCGGCACGGTGCTCATCTGGCCGGACAAGATCTGGTTCCGGCCGGCAGACGGCACATTCGGCAGCGCCGAGCCGAGCTGGACCGGCACGGTAACGCTCGGCAGCAGCGACGACACCGGCGACGCCGGGCGCGCGAACGTGCTGCAGGCCGACGGCGCGGGCACGCGCTTTCGCGTGGGCGACGCCGTGACGCTCAGCGGCTTCAGCGACGCGCGCAACAACGGCACGTACATCCTGCGCGGCATCGACGGCGCAAAGCTGATCTTCGACCCGGACACGTTCGTGCGCGCGGGCACGGTCAGCGGCGTGACGATCACGCGGCGGCTGCCCGATGCGCAGCACGCGTGCAGCTACGGCAACCGGCTCTGGGCGTGCGCGCACGACACCGTGTGGTGCACGAAGCTGGGCGACCCGCTGAGCTGGTTCTGGTACGAGGCGGACGAAAACGGCGCCGTCGCCACGGCGGCGTGGAGCGTGGACGTCGGCGCGCCGGGCGATTTTTCCGGCTGCGCAGCGACGGGCAGCGGTGTGGTGTTCCTCAAGCCGGAGGGGCTCTGGCGGCTCTACGGCACGCGGCCGGACAACTTCCAGCTCGTGGCCTCGGCCGCGCTCGGCGCGGAGCAGGGCTCCGGCCGCACGCTCGTGACGGCGGCGGAGACGCTCTACTACCTCTCCCCCGCCGGGCCGGCGCGCACGGCGGGCGGACGGCCGACGCGCATCGGCGACGCGCTCGGGCGCACGCTCTCGGACGGGGCGGCGGGCACGGACGGCACGCGCTGGTATCTCTCGGCGCGGGACGAGAAAAACGCCTGGCACCTGTTCGCATACGACACGCGCAGCGGCCTGTGGAGCCGCGAGGACGATTTTCACGCGCGCGCCTTTGCCCGGCGCGGCGGCGCGCTCTACGCGCAGGACGCCAGCGGCGTCTGGCGCTTCGGAACCGGCAGCACGGCACAGATGCAGAGTCTGCTCGAGACGGGCGACTTCGTCAGCGGCAGCCCGGACTGCAAGCGCCTGCTGCGCGTGCAGCTGCGGCTGGAGGCGGAGGCGGGCGCAAGCATCACGGCGGCGGTGCAGTATGACTCCGACGGACAGTGGCACACGCTCGCGGCCGTGACGGCGGGCGCGAAGCGCTCCGTCAACCTGCCGGTGCTGCCGCGCCGGTGCGACCACTTTCGCCTGCGGCTGACGGGCACGGGGACGTGGCGGCTGCTGTCGCTCACGCGCACGGAGACCGCCGCCGGACCGCAGCACTGAGGAAAGGAGAACCTATGGCGACAAAATACAAATACGACAAGGACACCGACTACGCCGCGCTCATGGAGCGGGCGGCCCAGCGCGGCGACAACGCGGCCGCCGCCATCTACGAGCAGCAGCGCAACGCGAAGATCCGCGGCGAGGGCATGGCCGATCAGGAGCAGACGAACGACTACCTGCAGTACCTGCCGGTGGAGGACGTGCCGGACTATGACGGCACGCACCGCCGCGAGGCAGAGACGCTGCTGTCTGAACACGGCACGACCGCCCAGCGGGACCGCATCGACCGGATGCTCGACACGCTGCTCGGCGAGGAATTTGACTACGACCCGGCGTCGGACAAGCTCTACGCCGCCTACCGGCAGCAGTACGAGCGGCAGGCCGATCTCGCGGCGGCCAACGCCCTCGGCGCGGCGGCCGCACTGACGGGCGGGCAGGCCTCGACGGCGGCCGTTGCGGCGGCGCAGCAGGCGAGCGGGTACTACCGCGCGATGCTCGCGGGCAAGCTGCCGGAGCTGGCACAGCTCGCCTACGAGCGCTACAGCGGCGAGCGCAGGACGCGCCTGAGTGCCATCGACAGCCTGCTCGACGCAGCCGACAGCCGCGATAGTGTGACGAAGGCGCAGATCGCCGCGCTGCTCGACATGGACGACGCGGACTACACCCGCGCGGACAGCAAGGTGCAGCAGCAGGCCAAGGCCCTCGCCGACGCCAGGGCCGCCGCCGACAAGAAGGCCAAGGACGAGAAAGACGCGGCCGAGAAGGACGCGGCCGCGCAGGAAAAGGAAGCCAAAGCCGCGCGCAGCGAGGCGCGGCGGCAGATCACGCTCATCCTGCGCAACGGCGGCACCGTGCCCGACGATCTCTGGCAGCAGAGCGGCTACAACGCCGTGACGATCGCGGCGATGCTGCGCGGGCGCAAGGGATAAGCGTTATGTAAACTCTATCGCCGGTTCAGTTCTAAGAATTCTGCGATACGCCGTCTGGTATAAAGTTATGTAAACTGTACGAAAGAAAGGAATCCCCGGAAGCAAACTGCTTCCGGGGATTTGTGCGTGATGGGGTCTGCGCTCAGGCCATAGCCTGCTCAAAGCGCATGAGGATGGCTGCGACCTGTGCGCGCGTGGCGCTGCCCTGCGGGCTGAGGTAGGCAACGCTGCCGCTGCCGGTGCCGGAGATGAGGCCGTTGCCGACGGCCCAGGCCATCTCCGTACGCGCCCAGGACGAGACGCTGGCCGCATCCGGGAAGCCGGCGAGCGAGCCGGTCGCCGTGAGGCTGCCGGGCGCGAACTGTTTCGTGTAGTTATAAAGGATGACGGCGAGCTGCTCGCGTGTGATCTCCCCTTCCGGGTCAAAGGTCGTGGCGCTCGTGCCGGCGACGACGCCCGTGAGCTTCGCCCACCAGATGGCGTCGGTATACCACTGGCCGCGCGGCACGTCATCAAACGGGGCGCGGAGCTTCGAAAGCTCATAGCCCTTGACGGTCGTGGGCTCGCCCTGCATGCGGTAGAGGATGCTCACGAGCTGGGCACGCGTACACACGCCGGTCGGCGAGACGGTGCTGGCCGAGGTGCCGGCAATATAACCATGATAGATACAATAATCCAGGCCCTCATGCGCCCAATCGGTGGGCACGGGCATGTCGCGGAAGGCGTAGCCCGGGCAGGTCGGGCCGCCGGGGCAGACAGACGGCAAACCAGTAGCAGGAATGGTTTCTGCCTTTGTCTCTCCACAGACGGAACAAGTATAAACTCGAACCCCGGATGTTGTTGCAGTCGGCTTAATAACGACCTCTCCTGCATTCATCTTATGGCCAAACGCCGCCACTTCATTGCGGTGTTCTACAGCTCCGCATTTTGCACATGTATACAGGTCATAACCATCTTCCGTGCAAGTTGCAGGAACACGCTTTGTCAGCTGCCAAGTATGCACATGCACACCGGTCGCCGGAATCGTCTCCGTTTTGGTATCCCCGCACACAGTACAGGTATAGGTGCGGACACCTGCCATATCTTCTGTCGGCTTCGTTGTCACTTGCCCGCTGTTCCATTTGTGTCCCAGCGGTTCTGAAGCGTCATATCGCTGTGTCGTGCCGCAGACACTACATGTGCACAGGATATAACCGCCCGTCGTGCAAGTGGCCGGAATCTCCTTGGTAACAAACGTATGCTCACCCGTTGCAGGGATTGTCTCCGTCTTCGTCGCGCCGCAGTCCGTGCAAGTATAGGTGCGGACACCAGCATGAATGCAGTCCGGTTTCGTGGTCACGATGCCGGAATCCCAGGTATGGTCCCGCAGCTTCGGGATGTCCTCGCCCTCGCGCGTGTTGCAGCGGGCGCAGAGGTGATAGCGGTAGCCGACGGTCGTATATGTCGGTTCGATGGTCGTGACCCACTCGCCCCAGTCGTGGCCGAGAGCGGGGATGGTGTCGTTATACTCCTTGCCGCAGCGCGGGCAGGTGCCCTGATAGCGGCCGGACTCGGTGCAGGTCGGCTCCGTGCTGGAGGCGGACTTATAGCTGTAGTCATGGCCCTTGGCGGGGATGACCTCATCGATCTTCACGCCGCAGCGCGCGCAGGTGCCGACGGCGCGGCCGGGCTGCGTGCATGTGGCGTCCGGGACGAGGTCGCAGCGGCTCAGGTCATGGCCGAGCGCGGCGATCTTCTCGGTGCGGGTCGCGCCGCAGGCCGAGCATTTATAAAACGCCGTGCCCTGCTCGGTGCAGGTGGGCGGGTTCGTCTGCGTCTTGACCCAGGTGTGGTCGGTGGCGGAAACGAACGTGTCGTCCACGGGGTCATAGGGGCAGTCCTTCACCGTGCAGACGTGGTGCGTATAGCCCTGCTCCGTGCAGGTGGGGGCGACGACCGTGTCGGCGAACTGGGCGATGTGGTCACCGTGCCAGAGACCGGTCTTGTAGCCCTGCCACGTGCCGTCGTCCTTGAGCTCGGCGGCCCAGGTATGGCTGCCCTGCGGGTAATAGACCACGCAGTCATCCGGGAAGGAGCGGTTGGAATCCGCCGCGCCGTAGATGCTCTTGGCGGGGTCGTTTTTGAAGACGGCGCGCTTGAGCTTCGTGATCTTCGCGATCATATTGAAGGCCGTGCTGATGTCACCGGCCTGATCGGCGTTCTGATCAGTATCGTCCGGACGGAGAATGCCGTTGAGCACGCCCTCGACGAGGATCTTCATGGCATTATCCAGGCTCGTGAAGGCACGGTCCTGGATCGTGTCGATCCTGTCTCCGAAGTAGGCTTCCTCGAGCATCTCGCAGCCGGCAAAGGCGCACTTGTCGATCTGCGCGACGCGGTTGGAGAGGTCGACGGTCTTCATATGGTTGTCGCCGAAGAACGCGGCCTTGCCGATCGTGAGGGGCTTGTCACCGGGGCTGAAGGTGAGGTTGTTCATATAATAATCGCACATGAACGCGTAGTCACCGATGCGCGTGACGTTGGCCGGAATGTTGAGGTTCTTGTGGTGGTTGACGAACGCGAACGCGCCCGTGCCGATCGTCTGCAGGCTCGATGGCAGGCCGAGCGTCGTGTCCTCCTGACCGAGGATGCGGTCCCAGGCAAAGGCCCACGGGCCGATGTACGTCAGGCCGTTCGGCAGGCGCAGCTCGGCGAGCATGGTGCAGCTGTAAAACGCGTGATCCTCGATGCGGCGCAGGCGGCTGCAGGCGCCCGCGCGCACGAAGGTGAGCGTGTCGCAGCCGTAGAAGGCGTACTGATCGATGAGCTCGAGATCGCGCGGCATGTTGATGGCCGAGAGGTACTCGTCCGCATAAAACGCATGGTCGCCGATGGTGGTAATGTCGTCATTGAGGAACATGCACGTCAGGTACTGGCAGTCCTTGAAGGCGCGGTCGCCGACGTTCGTGACGCCGGTGAAGGACTGTTTTTTCCCATCCCACTCCTCGGTGGTGGCGCCGGCGATGTAGGCCAGAGCCAGATACTCCTCGCCGAGGTTTTCCACGACGGTCGTGCCGAGCTTCTGCCCCTTGTCGTTATACTCCGTGACCGTCACGTTGCCCATCCACGGGGCTTTCTGACCCTTGACCGCGTAGTCCGCCATCGGGCCGTCGCCGAAGATATACACGCCGTAATACTGCGCGTCCTCGCGATAGTCGTGGATCTGCCAGATCTGCTGCAGGAAGGGGTTGTCCTGCACGACCGTGGGGTTCGTGACTTCGTAAATTTTATAATGTACGCTGGCCTCATCCCCGGCGGGGCCGCAATCGCCATGGGCGACCTCATTGCCGAAGAGTTTTTTGATCTGGCCGGGCTGTTTGATGAACTGCTCAAACGCACCCGCGATCGTGCCCGCCTGCGCCGGCGGGGCGCACACGCTCAGCAATCCGGCTGCGAGCACAAAGCACAGCAGCAGCGACAACACTCGTTTTTTCATATGGTTCCTCCCTCCTGGAATGGACATACGAGGAAATATGTCTACACAGCCAGTATACAGGACGCGCCCCGCTTTTGCAACGGGTCTCGCACGCACGGACACGAAAAAATACACATTTTATTTACACAAACGCAACAAAATGTAACGATCAAAACGTTTTTTCTGGAAATCCCCATTGCACACTTTCCCGCTTATATGGTATATTCACGACAGACAGGTATTACGGTTGTACACACGCATCACAACAAAGGAGGAAGAAACGATGAAAAAGCGCGTGCTCTCGCTGGCGCTGTGTCTGGTTCTGGTCGTGGGACTGTTCTCCGGCCTGACCGTGAACGCATCGGCCGGTATCTTTGAAGACTTTGAGGCAAAAAAGAAGGAGATCGCCGAGAAGCTCATCAAAGAGAAGATCAAGCAGCTCAAGGAGGAGTTTGAGATCCCGGATCTTGACACGGACGCCATTCTCAGCAGCTTTGCGACCGCGGCCACCTCGGGCGACTTCGGCGAGAACAACTGCCTGCACTGGGAGGTCTCCACCGGTGTTCTCAGCGGCAAGACGCTGACCATCTCCGGCACCGGAGTGATGCCCGACTTCAACTTCCCCGAGGGCAACCTCGCCCCGTGGTGGAACTATGAAGCGTTGGGTATGCTCACGAGCTTCGGCAACTTCAAGCTGGAGGGCGAGCTGAAAAAGGTCGTCATCAAAGACGGCGTCACGAACGTGGGCGACTATGCCCTGTTCTGCCTGCCGGCCGCCACGCAGGTCACACTGCCCGACAGCGTGACGCGCATCGGCCGCTACGGCATCGCCATGTGCTCCAAGCTCACGGGTATGTCCATCCCCAAGGGTGTGACCGAGATCGGCGACTTCGGTCTCGCGGGCGACGGGCTGACCGCCGTCACGCTGCCTGACGGGCTGCAGAGCCTCGGCCGCGGCGCGTTCGACTCCTGCACCAGCCTCACGAACACCACCCTGCCCGCTGCCATCACGGCCGTGCCCGGCAAGTGCTTTGCCGACTGCACGAAGCTGCTGAACGTCAAATACGCCGGCACCGTGACCGCCATCGGCGAGCGCGCGTTTGAGGGCTGCAAGTCGCTCACCGCAGCGCCCATCCCCGAGACGGTGACCGAGATCGGCGCGTCCGCCTTCACCGGCTGCACTGCGCTGACGGATGTGACACTGCCCGCCGGCGTGGCCGCCATCCCCGACGGCTGCTTCCAGGGCTGCACCGCGCTGGCCGACATGAAACTGCCCGGCACCGTGACGAGCGTCGGCCACAACGCGTTCACCGGCTGCACCGCGCTGGGGGACGTGCGCTGCTACGGCGCGCCCCCGACGGTCGAGCCCGCCGGCGCGGCCGAGCACAGCTTCGAGCCCGCGATCGTCACCATCCACTACAACCCCGACCCGGTCTACGGCTGGACGTTTGATGCGGACGGCAAGTGGCAGGGCTACACCGTCAGCAGCAAGGGTGCATGCCTGCACACGGGCTACGGCACGACGGAAAACACCGTGCCCGCCACCTGCGGCGAGGCCGGCCGCGTCGACACCATCTGCTCCAACTGCGGTGAGGTCATCTCGACCAAGGAGATCCCCGCCACCGGCGAGCACACCTGGGATAACGGCACCGTGACCACGGAGCCGACCGAGAACGAGCCGGGCGTGCGCACGTTCACCTGCGCCGTCTGCGGCGCGACCAAGACGGCTCCCATCCCCGCAACGGGTGCGCACGACTATCAGTTCACCAGGACCGTGGCACCCACGTGCACCGCAGGCGGCTATGATCTCTACACCTGCAGCGGCTGCGGCGCGACCGAAAAGCGCAACCCCACCGACGCGCTCGGCCACAAGTGGGACAGCGGCAAGGTGACCACCGAGCCGACCGAGACCGCCCCCGGCGTGCGCACCTACACCTGCACCGTCTGCGGCGAGGTCAAGACCGAGGTCATCCCCGCCACGGGCGCACACACGCACAAGTGGGACGCGGGCAAAGTGACCACGGCGCCGACCGCCACCACCCCCGGCGTGCGCACCTACACCTGCACCATCTGCGGCCAGACGAAGGAAGAGGTCATCCCGCCCACCGGCGGCAGCACCGTCTGCCCCGGCGGCCCGAGCTGCCCGAGCTACGGCTTCCGTGACGTGGCCGGCCCGGCCGACTGGTCGCACGAGGGCATCGACTACTGCGTGCGCCGCAGCCTCATGGTCGGCACCGGCGTGGGCACGTTCTCCCCGGACATGGCCTGCTCGCGCGCCCAGATCGTGCAGGTCCTCTATAACCTCTCCGGCGATAAGACCGACTACGGCAACTACTACCTGCCGTTCACGGACGTTGCACCCGGCGACTGGTTCTACGAGGCCGTCGCCTGGGCCTACGCCAACGACATCGTCGCCGGCACGAGCGCGAGCACGTTCGCGCCCAACGACGTCATTACCCGCGAACAGATGGCCGTCATCCTCTACGGCTACACGGCCAAGTTCGCACCGGAATTCACCGGAAACGCCGCCTCGCTCAACACCTTCCCCGACGCCGGCAGCGTCGCCAACTGGGCCTACGCCGCCATGAACTGGGCCGTCGGCAACGGCCTGATCTCCGGCATCGAATCCTACGGCGTGACCTACCTCACCCCGCAGGGCAGCGCCACGCGCGCGCAGGCCTCGGCCATCATCATGCGCTACTGCCAGCTCATCGGCCAGTGAGCCGGCACGCAAACTGCATCACCATCCGCCCCGGGAGCCGTGTGCTCCCGGGGTTTTTTGCGCGCGCAGCCGGCGGCCGCCGGGCAGAAAATGTGCGGCAGCAGCGGACACATGTGCCCGACCTGCAGAGGCCGGAACAGGCGGCGGAAAACGGCTCAATGTTAACATAACTTCGTTAATTGCACTGCATTTATGTTGAAAACTCTGTTGGCAATGTGGGAAAGCGGTTTCCATAACGCCGATTTCACCCGCGAAAACGGACAACCAGTGCAGTTTTACCCATACCGGTGTCGAAATGTCAGGTCGTGTAACAAATATGGCATTTGAAAACAAATCTGCGCTGCCGATCTTAACAATTTCACTCAAAGCGTTACATAATGTTACACATAGCATATATGTGTCCGTTGCGTTTTGCCCGTTTTTTGCTATAATACACCTTGTAACCGGCAATACCAACCATCCGATGTCGTCTATTGTGTGGGACGGCGTTGGAAATCTGATGAAAGGGGTAAAGTAACATGGGTCTTATTCAGACTGGCCTTGGCATCGCTTCCGATATCCTCGGCAAGTGCGGCGAAGAGAAGGCGAAGGCGATCGTTGATGCGATCTCCGATGCGCTGCCGAACTGGCTCGCCATGTAAAAACAGCATAGGAAAATCCCGGAGCTTCGGCTCCGGGATTTTTTTTGTCGGAAAAACGGATGCTTCCCGCGTGCCCTACACAGCCCGCAGCATCGAAGCGCACAGAAAACGGCTGCAGCCGCCGGTGATACGGGAAAAATGACAAACGGTTGCGAATTTCAGCTAAACGTTACATTCTAAGTTATTTGTCCGTTGCGTTTTGCCTGTTTTTCGGGTATTATGGCCTTGTAACCGGTAATATCAACCATCCGGTGTCGCCGAATGTGTGCGGCGGCATTGGAAATCTGACGAAAGGGGTAAACGGACTATGTTGTATGGCGCTCTGGAACTGACTGCGAAAATTCTCGGCATCTGCAAGGAGTACGAAGCACAGGAAATCGTGCAGGAGATCGCAAACTCCCTGACCATGCCGATCGACTGATCTGGTTTGCAGCCGCCCCGGAGCAGAAATGCTCCGGGGCTTTTACACATAGCCGGCCGGCCCGGCAGAAAAATCTGTGAAAGGAGGAATATACGATGGACGATCAGATGGGTTACAGCAAGCTGTTCAACTGGCTCAAAGAACTTCTGCAATGGTTTTATCAAGTAATGCCGATTGGCAGATAAATCGGTAGGCAGCCCCGGAGCAGCAATGCTCCGGGGCTTTCTGCCGCGGCCCTTATACCGGGGAGACCCCGTCAGGATCCTATGACTTCCTTCTGCTCCGGCACACCGGTGTACGCGAACACATAGTCCACGGCGCGGTTGCTCACGCGCTCGAGCGACTCGTAGGTGCTGCCGCCGATGTGGAAGGTCGCGATGAAGTTATCCAGATGGATGAGCGGGTCATCACACGCCGGGGGCTCGTGCACGAACACGTCGCTCGCCGCGGCGCGGATCTGCCCCGTGGTGAGGGCGACATAGAGATCATGCTCGTTGACGATGCCGCCGCGCGAGGTGTTGACGAGCAGCAGGTCCGGATTCGCCACGGCGAGCACCGGCGCGTTGATGAGATCGCGCGTGGCATCGCAGAGCGTGATGCTCACGTTCACGAAGTCCGAGCGGCGGAAGAGCTCCGGCAGGGTGTTGACCTGTTCATAGCCCCAGGCGGCGCACTCGGCGGCCGTGCGGCGCGGATTCCAGCACAGGACGCGCACGTCGAAGGCCGCGCGCAGGATATCCGCCACGCGGTGGGCAATGTTGCCCGTGCCGACAAGACCAAGCGTGCGGCCGGTCATCTCGTGGCAGACGAACTCCTCCGCGCCGAAGTGGTCGAAGCGCCCAGCGCACAGGCCGTTGTTGACGAATTTCAGCTGCCGGTTGAGCGCCAGCAGCTGCGCCACGGCCAGCTCCGCGACGGCCGGTGCGCCGAGGCCCGGCACATTCGGCACCGGCACGCCGTACTCGGCGGCGGCCTCGGTGTCGATCGTGTCGCGGCTGACGCCATGCATGGCGATGACCTTCAGGTTCGGCGCGCGCGCGATGACCGAGCGCGGCACAACCGCGCGGCGGATGATCATGGCAGCGAGCTGCTCGGGGTGGTCGAAATTGTCCACGATCTCGAAATGGCGCGCAAGCCTTGCATACGCCGACGGCGCGATGTGTTCACTCAAGTAGACCTGCATGGTTGACTCCTCCCGTGAATGAGCAGATGACGAAACTGCCGATTTGTGCGGAATCCAGCCGATTCCTGCAAAACGATGATACTACATTCGCACCTGGCGTACAAGCGGCAGGTGCATTTTCTAAATTTCTGAACGCCTTCTTTTCGGCGGAATTTCTTGGCAAGCACAACGAAGGATGCTCATTATGTATTTATGCTTGCCTTTCTGCAAGCGCTTCCATTGCTGCAGGACCGGCGTCGGCGTGCGCAGCTGAGGGAAATCGGAGCCCAACGGTGCGTGCCGGTGGTCGGTTCTGTTTTTTGTTCGGATAAGATATCTGCGGCCCTGAGCATCAGCGGAACATGAAAAAAAGCTGCGGCCTGTTGGCCGCAGCTTTTTGCTGCTCGGATATGCGGTTTGGGCGCTCAGCCGCGGCCGCTGCCGCGGCGGCGGCCGCGCGTGCGGTCGCTATAGAGGCGGTTGCCGGCCATGCGGCTGTCCGACTCCTGCATGAACTGCTTGAGCCGGTCTTCAAACGCAGCGTCCCCGCTCGGGCCGCTGACCTGCCCCACCGGCTGGGCCGGACGGTTCGGGCGCGCAGCGCGCGGTGCGCCGCCGTTATTCGGGCGGTTGCCGCCCGGGCGGCCGCCCATCGGACGGTTGTTCGGGCGCTCGGGCGCGGGCTCCGCCTTCTTGATGGACAGATTGATCTTCCCATCCGGCGTTATGGCCAGCACGCGCACCTTCACCTTGTCACCCAGCTTCAAAAACTCGTTGACGTCGTTGACGTAGGTGTTGGCGATCTCGGATATGTGCACCAGACCGCTCCTGCCGTCCGGCAGACTCACAAACGCGCCAAACTTCGTGATACCGGTGACGGTACCCTCCACAACTGCTCCGACTTCCACCTGCATACGGTTCGTTTCTCCTTGCTCAATCACTCGTGTCGTAAAAAATCTTTTCACCGGGCTTGACCAGACCGAGCTTTTCGCGCGCGACCGATTCGATCATGTCGTCGTCCTCGCTGTGGTCGATCTGATACTGCAGCTCGGCGTTGGACTGGGTCATCTCGGACACCTGCTGCTGCAGCGTCGCCGCGCGATCCTGAAGCTGCCGGGTCTGCCGGTGCACCATGACCAGACTGATGACCGCGTACACCATCAGCGCCGCGATGACCAGTTTCGTAAAGATGCTTGCCTTTTTGAATTTCACAGTCTGCAGAACCTCCCCCCGGATCGTATCTGCTTCCAGTAATGCAATCTATTCTAAAACATCCGCGGCGATTTTGGAAGCGTTTTTTTGCAAAAATCCAAACTTTTTTTGCGATTTTTCGTCCGGGGGCCGTGATTTTGCGCGTTTTTTGCGCGCAGCGGCGTGCAAATTTCTCCAGCGGCGGCAAAACCTGCCCGCTGACCCAGGCAAAATAGCCCGTCCAGCCGGCCGCGATGGCAAGGAACATGAACAGGCGCACCTGCCCGGAGCCGGCCGCCATGCCGAAGGCGAAGATGACAAGGCCCACGCTCAGGCAGAGCACGGTGTCGAGCACCGCGCGGGTAAAGGCCCGGCGCGCATGGCGGCGCGGCACGCGCAGCACGTCGAACAGCAGCCCGAGCACCGCGCCGAGCCCCAGCGCCAGCGCCAGCTGCCCAAGCTGGGCGAGCGGGTGCAGGCTCATCCGCCGAACAGGCGCGACCAGAAGCCGCCTCCGGACGCCGTCTCCTCCGTGTAGTCGAGCGCGTCAAACGCGCCGTCGATGGCCAGCTCCCCCGTGTCGATCGCGAGCCGGCCGACGCGCAGCCCCTCGCCGTGCACGGTGAGCATCCCGCGCGACGTGCGCATGGACACCTCCATGTCGTCAAAGCGCACGACCTCGTCCACGCCCGTGACGGTCAGATGGCTGCGCTCGTCGAGCGTGACCGCGTGCGGCCGGCGCTGCGGCGCGGCCTTCTTGTCCTCGTATGGCATAGGCTCCCCTCCCGGTTCTGGTTTGCTACCAGCGTATGCGGGGCGGGCGGGCGATATGCGGAGGGGCGGGCGCGGCACCGGCGGCACCGTGCTTTGCACCGTGACAGAGGGGTTGCAGATACCGGATGCAGCGGCGAATTTTGACGTATCAATCCCTCAGTCAGCCTGACGGCTGCCAGCTCCCTTTACACAAGGGCGCCTATGGGGTGCGAAACCGGAAGTGCCAGAGGAAAGCATGCGCTTTCCACCGCATCCGCCTCGCTGCGCTCAGCACCTTCTCGGCGAGGAGAAGGCATCGCCTTACGGCGATGCATGATCTCATCCGAGGCGGGCCTTGCCCCCTCGGGCTCCCCTGCGGCGCAAATACCTTTTCATCACACGCCATTCGGTTTGTTATCTGTATTATGTAAACTTTTCGTCAAGACAAAAGCACAAAAATCAGGCCGTTCCAGATTCGGAACGGCCTGACTTGATTTTGTTATGTCAACCTGTATAGCTTATGTTAACCGATTTCGCTGCCGAGGGCATCGCTCAAAGCGGCGAACTGAGCGAGGCTGAGCGTCTCGCCGCGCACGCGCGCATCGAGCCCGCAGGCGGCGACGGCCGCCGCGGCGCGCGCCTTGTCGCAGCCAGGCACACCGGCCGAGAGCGCGTTGATGAGCGTTTTTCGGCGCTGATTGAACGCCGCGCGCACGACGGTGAACAGCAGCTTTTCATCCTGCACCGCGACGGGCGGGGCTTTGCGCACGTGCAGGCGCACGACGGTGCTCGTGACCTTCGGCGCAGGGACAAAGCAGTGCGGCGGCACGTCGAACAGCAGCTCCGGCTCCGCGTGCCACTGCACGAACACGGTCAGCGCGCCGTAATCCGCCGTGCCGGGCCGGGCGCACAGGCGGCGCGCGACCTCGCGCTGGATCATGACGGTGACGGTGTCGAAGCACCCGGCGGTGAGAAACGCCGTGAGCAGCGGCGACGTGACGTTATACGGCAGATTCGCACACACGACGGGGCGCAGACCAGGGAAACGCTCGGCCACCAGCTGCGGCAGGTCGAGCGCGAGCACGTCGCCAAAGACGAGCTCCACGTTTTCGTACCCCGCAAGCGTCTCGGCCAGCACGGGGCGCAGGCGCTCGTCGAGCTCGACGGAGACGACCTTCCCCGCACGCTGCGCGAGCTGCTCGGTCAGGCAGCCGATGCCGGGGCCGATCTCGAGCACACCGGTGTGCTCGTCCGCGCCGGAGGCGTCGGCAATGTCGGCCGGGACCCACGCGGCGGTGAGAAAGTTCTGCCCCAGGGACTTGGAAAAGCGGAAATCGTGCCGCGCGAGCAGCGCGCGGATGTCCGCGAGATTCGTCAGATTCATACACAGGCCCTCACTTCAGCAGCTTTTCAAACGCCTGACGGCGCGGGTCATGTCCCGGCTCATCGCAGAGGATGTTGCCGCAGAAGCGGTAGCCGTGGCGCTCGAGGAGCTTTTTCTGCGCGCCGTTGTGCCGGTGCGTGTCCACACGGACGGCGTGCGCGCCGCTTTCCCGCGCGAGCCGCTCGACCTCCTGCATGAGCAGGTCGGCCATGCCGGTGCCGCGAAAATCGGCGCTGACGGCGTTGCGGTGCAGCACGGCGGCGTGGTCACGGTCCGAGCGCCAGCGCCCGTCCGTGAGCGCGTCGTAGGCCGGCTCCGGCGTGAAGGCGAGCGTGAACATGGCGGCGACCGTGCCCTGATACGTGAGCACGTGGCACGTGCCGGCCGCGATGTCGGCGCGGAACGTCTCCTCGTTCGGGTACACGCCCTGCCACTGGTCGACGCGGTGGCGGCGCAGATAGTTGCGCGCCTGCTGCACGATGGCAAGGATGGCGGGCAGGTCATCCTCCGTCGCTGCACGGCAGATGGGCGGCTCTGTCAGCTGCGGGCGGCTGCGGTCGCGCCGGATCTTATCGAGCAGGCGCTGCTCGTCCGGCGTCGGCGGCGTTTCCTGAAAGAGGTCCGGCCGCTTGAGCAGGGTCCTCTCCAAACTCTGGCGCGTGCGCCAGGCCTCGATCTCGGCGTGGTTGCCGCCGCGCAGCACCTCCGGCACCGTGCGGCCCTCCCACGTCTCGGGGCGGGTATACTGCGGGTACTCGAGCCGGCCGGCCCAATGGCTCTCGCCGGTGTAGCACTCGGTGTCCGAGAGCACCCCCGGCACCATGCGGCAGACGCAGTCCGTGACGACCATGGCGCCGAGCTCGCCGCCGGTGAGCACAAAGTCGCCGATGGAGAGCTCCTCGTCCACGCACGCCTCGATGAAGCGCTCATCCACGCCCTCGTAGTGGCCGCAGACGAGCACGAGCTGGTCATAGTCGGCCTTGAGCTGGCGGGCCTTCGCCTGCGTGAACGTCGGCCCCTGCGGGGAGAGGTAGATAACGCGGCGGCGCGCTTTGGGCACGGTGCTGTCCGCGAGCGCGGCGTCAAGGCAGCTTTTGAGCGGCTGTGCCATCATGACCTGGCCCCAGCCGCCGCCGTAGGGATAGTCGTCGACCTGCTTTTGCCGGTTTTCGGTATAGTCGCGGATCTGGTGGCAGCGGATGTCGAGCAGGCCGCGCGCCTGCGCCCGGCCGAGGATGCTCTCGCCGAGCATGGCGCGCATCGTGTCTGGAAAGAGGGTGAGAATGTCGATGCGCACGCGCTCACATCCCTTCGATCAGGTGCACGACCATGCGCCCGGCGGCGGGGTCGATGCTGCGCACGAACTCCGGCCGGTCGGGGATGAGCACCTCGCGGTCGCCCTGCACGACGTAGACGCTGCCGCGCGGCAGATCCAGGATCTCGCGCAGGGTGCCGACGGGCTCGCCCGCGTCGGTCTCGACGGCGATGCCGAGCAGATCCTGCTGGAAATACTGCCCGTCGGGCAGCGTGACGTCCGCGCGCGCGATGGACACGACGCGGTTTTTGAGCGTCATGGCGGCGTTGACATCGTCCACGCCCTGAAACTTCACGACGAGCATGCCCTTGTGCACACGGCTGTGCGCGACGTGCACGGGCGCGCCGTCGATATAAAACGTCCGGAAGCCGAGCAGGAACGCCGCGTCATCCGCCCACGGCTGGATGCGCACCTCGCCGCGCACGCCGTGCGTGTTGACGATCTTTCCTGCTTCCAGATACGGTTTTTGCATCGTTGGGTCCCCCTTTTTGGGTGTTGGGTGCAAAAAACGCACTGCACGGGTGCAGCGCGTTTCCTGCGTCAATCCATGATCTCCACGGAGACTTTCTTGCCCTTTCTCTGGGCGACGGCCTTCATCAGGATGCGGATCTCTTTGACGATCCGGCCCTGACGGCCGATGACCTTGCCCATATCGCCGTCGGCGACGCGCACTTCAAACACGGTCTCGCCGTTGGCCTCGCGCTCGGTCACAGAGACCTCGTCCGGTTTTTCCACGAGGTTCTGCACAATATAGGTCAGAAGCTCTTTCATCTTTGGGGTCTCTCCTTATTCCGCTGCGATGGCTTTCTTGAGCAGCACACGAACGGTATCCGTCGGCTGTGCACCGTTGGCGAGCCAGTAGTTGGCGCGCTCGGCGTCGACGACGATCTTCTTGTCCGCGCTCAGCGGATCGTACGTGCCGATCTCCTCAATGCATCTGCCGTCGCGTGCGAAACGGGAGTCCGCCACCACGATGCGGTAGTAGGGGGCCTTCTTGGCGCCCATTCTGCGAAGTCTGATCTTGACCATGTATCTTCACCTCCATCAATGTTCTCTGTATCTCCAGCTCCCGGCGGGAGCTTGGAACCGATTTAGAATCCGTACGGCCGGCCACCGCCGCCGCCGAACAGATTGCCCAGACCGCCGAAGCCGCCGCGGCCGCCGCGCTTCATGCGCTTCATGGCCTTGCTGTTGCCGGACATCTGGCGCACGAGCTGCTGCATGAGCTCGAACTGCTTGAGCAGCTTGTTGATCTCGACCACGCTCGTGCCGGCGCCCGCCGCGATGCGCTTTTTGCGGCTGGAATTCAGGATGGCGGGGTTGTCGCGCTCGCCGGGGGTCATGGACTGGATGATCGCCTCGATGCGGCCCATGGCCTTCTCGTCGACGTTCGCGCCCGAGAGGGCCTTCGCGTCCATGCCGGGGATCATGCCGGCAATGTCCTGCAGGGAACCCATGCCCTTGAGCTGCTGGAGCTGGTCGTAATAATCCGTGAGCGTGAAGCGGTTCTGCCGCAGACGCTCGGCCATTTCCTCGGCCTTTTTCTGGTCGAGGTTCTGCTCGGCCTTTTCGATGAGCGTGAGCACATCGCCCATGCCGAGGATGCGGCTGGCCATGCGGTCGGGGTGGAAGGGCTCGATCTGGTCGAGCTTCTCGCCGATGCCGGCAAACTTGATGGGCTTGCCGGTCAGCGCCTTGATCGACAGCGCGGCGCCGCCGCGGGCGTCGCCGTCGAGCTTTGTGAGCATGACGCCGGTGATGTCGAGCGCGTCGTCAAAGGCCTGCGCGGTCGCGACCGCGTCCTGGCCGATCATCGCGTCGATGACGAGCAGGATCTCCGCGGGGTTCACGGCGGCCTTGATGTTCTGCAGCTCGGTCATGAGCGCCTCGTCGATGTGCAGGCGGCCGGCCGTGTCGAGAAAGACCAGGTCGTTGCCGTGCTTTTTCGCGTGCTCGATGCCGGCCTTCGCGATCTCGACCGGGTCGCCCTGCCCCATCTGGAACACGGGAATGTCGAGCTGGCGGCCGACGGTCTCGAGCTGCTGGATGGCCGCGGGACGGTACACGTCGCACGCGACGAGCAGCGGACGCTTGCCCTGCTTGCGCATGAGGCCGGCGAGCTTGGCGCCGTTGGTCGTCTTGCCTGCGCCCTGCAGGCCGACGAGCATGACGACGCTCGGCGACTGGGAGCTGATGTTCAGCTTCTGGTTCTCGCTGCCCATGAGGGCGGTGAGCTCCTCGTTGACGATCTTGATGACCATCTGCGCGGGCGAGAGGCTCTCGAGCACATCCGCGCCCGTGGCGCGCTCGGTCACTTTGCGCACAAAGTCCTTGACGACCTTGAAGTTCACGTCCGCCTCGAGCAGCGCGAGCTTGACCTCACGCATGGCCTCCTTTACATCGGCCTCCGTGAGCCGGCCCTTGCCGCGCAGGCGTTTGAACGCCTCGGTCAGCTTGTCCGACAGGGATTCAAATGCCATGGTATCTATCCTTTCAGATCCTGAAGCTGCCGCAGCGCCTGCTCGGCCAACAGCCGGGCGTCGCCGCCGACGGTATCGCGCAGCTTCGTGAGCGTATCCTCCAGCGCGGCCGCGGCCGTGCGCTGCGCAGCGAAGCGCTGCACCAGACCGAGCCGGGCCTCCGTATCGCGCAGCGCGGCGTCCGCGCGGCGGATGTTGTCCCACACGCCCTGGCGCGAAATGCCGCTGCTGGCGGCGATCTCCGCCAGAGAGAGGTCCTGATTATAATGGAGGTCGTAATACTCCCGCTGCTTGTCCGTGAGCAGATCGCCGTAAAAATCGAACAGCATCGTGCGCCACACGGTCTCATCCGGCATGGTGGGGTCCCTCCTCGCTGTAAACCATTTTTCCTTTACAGCACGAGTAGTATACGCCAAGGCCGCGCGGGTGTCAAGTATTTTTTCTTGTCACCGCATAGATTTCCCGCCGGATGGGAAAAATTCCGGTATTGCAAACCGTTTCTGGAGGGATCTTCATGGCCGAAACCAACACTGCCGCCCTGCGCGCACAGGGCGGGCGCGACGCCCGCGCCCTGTCCGTGACCGGCCGGGGCCGCGCGGACACCGGGCGCATCCGGTGCGCAGCAAAAGCGCTCGCGCGCATGGCGCGCGCCGTCACGCCCGAGACGCCGAACGGCCAGTGGCTGCGCGACCGAATGTTCCGGAATGGTTTGTAAACGGCTCCACAAACAACTTGTATTGCGTAAGATCCGAGAAGTTTGTGTTCGGATAGTTTTTCGCGACTGCTGTTGATCCACTCGCCGGTACTGTAAAGGTTGCCATTTACTTCGCCCCCATTCTGGCTGTGATGCGTGCGTTTTTGGCGATGCGGAGGATGGTGTCTAGGTCGTCGACGTGATCCACGTATAC
>OLNQ01001090.1_pt1 | contig 26825 bp, 20 predicted proteins | sample 1672821 | NCBI WGS metagenome assembly OLNQ01 (sample SAMEA3136727, study PRJEB25190) | human gut metagenome | biome: human gut; feature: human-associated habitat; material: faeces | place: Austria | collected 2013 | reverse complement strand
CACTGCCATCTGGTCTACAACCGGGTCGGAAACAACGGGCAGACCATATCGGACAGGAACATCAAGATCCGCAACGCCAAGGTCTGCCGGGAGCTGACCGAGAAGTACGGATTGTATCTCGCACCGGGAAAGGACGACGTACGGCGGGAGCGGTTGCGCGAACCCGACAAAACCAGATACGAAATCCACGATGCGATCGAAGGCTGTCTGCCCAAGAGCAAAAGTTGGAACGAACTGGAAGGCAAATTAAAGGAACAGGACATCGGCGTCCGTTACAAGTATTGCGGAAATACCGACCGCAAGCAGGGTATCCTCTTCTCGAAAAACGGCTTCGAGTTCTCCGGATCGAAGATCGACCGGGCTTTCAGCTTTACGAAACTCGACCGTCATTTTACCCACGTGCAGCAACAAACCCAGCACCGGGCCACGCTCTTCGGGAACCTCTCGGCGGCAGCAGGTAATTACCGTTCGGCATTTGCCGGGTTGTTCGGCGGTATGGATAGCGGCGGCACGCACGAAGAGCCATCATCGGTAAACCTCGGAAAAGCAGGCGGGATTCCGCTGCCGCCGGCCGATTCGCCCGTCGGAGTGTCCGCCGAGCAGTTACAGCGCAAGCCGGGAGAAAGTCCCGAAGAGCATATAGCACGAATCACGGCGCTGCTCAACGCCGCAGCCGAAGCAATGGCCATCGCCGCGATGGAACGTCGCCGCAGGCTCGAAGAACAGAAAAGAAGAGCCAAAATAAAACTGTAACCGAATTAGAAAATCTTAAAAATCATGAACGACGAAAATAAGATCGGACTCTCGATCGAAATGTACGAAGACCTCAAGGAAACACTTGTCAAAGCCATTAAAAACGCCAAGACGGGAAAAACCGACGGCAGTATACATTCAGACAATGCACAAACCGAACGGATCGAGCGGCTGATAGAGGCCACGGAGCTCTCGCAGGCCCAGATAACACACCTGCTCGAACGCCTGCAACGGCATACGGCCTTGCCCGGAGTAAAAACCGAGCAGGAGCGGGAATTTACCGACAGATACAACACGTTGCTGGCACAATTGGCGGGCAAACTGGGGACAATCAACCACGAGAACCAGCATACGCATACATTGATCGAGCAGGTCGGGCAGGCCGTCGAAGCAGCGGCAATGCCCGAAAACCTGCCTGTGCAGGAACACCGCCACACTTATACGCTCGACATCAAATCCTCGAAAACCGCGCTGGTAATATTCGTTATGGCAGTAATAATTGCCCTCCTTATTGGTTTTATTTACCGGATCTCGGTAAGCAATCAGCAGTTGGCCGCGAACGACCTGAAATACCGCTACGTGAAAATGCGGGGTGAGATCAAGGAAAAGGAGCTAATGGAGTTGGAAACGATATTCAGGGATGAGCAGCACACGGCCATACGCGATACTGTCCGAAACCAAGTCGAGCGGTACGAAGAAGGCGTAAGGCGGCGGGCTGAGCAGCTGGAACAGGCTTCAATTAAAGAGCGGAAAGCGTATAAGCTACTTCAAGATGCAGAGCATCTGAGAAAAAAGTAATTATTCTTAAAATCTCAAATCAGATAAGTATGATTCATAACTGTAAAATACCCAAAATACAGGATTGCATTTTTTTTCGTATCGAAGATACCTAACAAGCAAAAATTTGTATATTTGCCGTCGCAAAGGTTTCCGAATCGCCGATTACGCGATGAAGAATGAAAAGGGAATGCAGTGAGAATCTGCGACAATACCCGTTGCTGTGAGTTCCTGCCCCAAACATGGGGCGCAAAAGGTTTTACAATCTTTGCCACTGGCCGCAAGGCTGGGAAGGCGTAAAACCGGAACAAGTCAGAAGACCTGCCGATGCATTTATAAGATTTGCAACCTGCGGGTGTACGGGTGAAAATCAAAACAGCGATTTCCCCCTGCATCCGGCATTCCGGTCTAATACGAGGCTTCCGACAGCCCTACGAAAGGTGTAAATCCGTTTTGAATTTCTGTTGTGCCGTATCCCGAAAGGATACGGTTGATTTTTTATTTGTCAAACTTAAAATACAACAGGAATGAAAAAACTATTTACCCTTTTGGCAATCGCCCTGTTCGGCGTTGCGATGTGGAGCTGCTCGTATGACGACGACGATTTGTGGAAAGCGGTTGATGACCTCGATTCGCGCATGGAAGCTATGGAGCAAGCCATGAAGAGTGCTAACACCGATATCGATGCACTCCAAAAACTGGTCGATGCTTTACAAAAGAATGTAACTGTGACCTCCGTCATCAAAAATAATGACGGATACACAATTACATTCTCCAATGGTGAAACCGCCACGATCACCAACGGAAAAAATGGAATTGATGCTCCCGCTATCTCGGTGAAAAAAGATGGCGACGGCCTTTATTACTGGACGCTCGATGGCGATTTCATACTGGTCGACGGCGAAAAGATCAAGGCGCAGGGTGAGGACGGCGCCCCCGGACAGAATGCCGTGTCTCCGAAATTGCGTATCAATACCGAAACCAAGGAGTGGGAAATGTCGATCGACAATGGTACTACATGGACTTCGATGGGTGTCAGGGCTGAAGGAACGGATGGCGATTCGATGTTCGAGTCGGTGGATACGGTCTCGAACCCCGGTATGGCGGTTTTTACGCTTGCCGACGGCGGAAAACTCGAAATTCCCATGCAAGGTGCGTTGAATCTCGCGATTTCCGCAAAGAGAGGCATATTCGTTTACGATGAGACGCAGACCTTTACGATCGAGAGCAAGGGTGTCGAACGGATGACATGGACTAAACCCGACGGATGGAAAGTTTCGGTCGAAGGCAATGTACTGACGGTTGTAGCGCCGGCCAAAGCGAACAGCTATGCAGAAACGGAGGGTGTGATCGCCTTGATCGGAATGGCCGGGAATTCCTCGTGCATGGCAGAACTGACAGTAAGTGCGGCGGATACGCATAGCTATACAATAACCTTCGAGGGTAGCGACTGGGCCAAATGGGTCGCCTGCAATTATAACCCCGGAAAATATTCAACGACACAATTAGGGAGTCCAGACGATTATGCCTGGGTCGATGAAACCACGCAGCTCACTACTGGCCGTCCTACCGGCTTCATGAACGGATGGGGCTATCCTTGGTTCGTATGCTCCTATAATTCCAATTCGCTGGATCAGAGTAAATATGGCAATTATTTATACGATCTGTATGTGTACAATCCCGACGGAGTAGAGGATAGTATGACAGGCGGAGGCCGCAATGGTTCCGATAATTTCCTGACGACATTCGGCTATTTGGATTTTGACTTTCCTTACGGTGATGGACGTCCCATTCTCGAATTTGCAGACAACAAAGCACGGACGATCCGAAGCCTGTACGTCAATTCGACCTGCTATTTCTACTCGGTTGCCACCTCCGGCAACGGACTGTCGCCCGAACTGACCAAAGACGTAACCTTCTACGCTACGGGGTTCGATGCCAACGGCAAAGAAATCAAAACCATTACGATGATTTTCGCTACGCCCGAAGCCATCACGAAAACATGGACAAAATGGGATCTTTCCGAACTGGGGCCGATCGTTTCGCTTCGGCTGAACCAGGCTGGCGGCGCCGATAACGGTTACGGTTACTCGCTGCCTGCGTATTATGCAGTGGATGACATTACCGTCGAGTGGTAGCGTCGCTGCTGCATCATCGATTGGCAGAAATGGAATCTTTCCGAACTCGGAAAAGTCAGCCGCATCGAATTCAACGTCACAGGCGACAGCGATAACGGTTATGGGTTCAGCCAGCCGGCATATTTTGCGTGGGACGACCTGGCGGTGAGGTTCGAATAACCGGCCCTCATTTGCGACAACACCCGGAGTGCCGGGATATGAAAATCCCGGCACTCCGTTAATAAACAAGCGCTATCAAGAAGTGAAAAGAATATCGGTAATTTCAGTACTGTACATCTTTCTCGCCTTCGGCACTACCAATGCTCAAAAGGCCGAAAAAGGTCAAATCCCGGATTCGGTCCGGATACTGGCTATAGACGAGGTGACGGTGCTTGGGAGACAGAACAGGGCGGTCGTCCCGGCACAGATCCTCTCCGGCGAGAAACTGCAAAGGCTCAACTCACATTCCGTATCGGATGCATTGCGCTATTTTTCCGGTGTGCAGATAAAGGACTACGGAGGTATCGGGGGGCTGAAAACCGTCAACATCCGTAGTATGGGCAGCCAACACGTGGGGGTATTCTACGACGGCATACAGATCGGCAATGCCCAGAACGGGACGGTGGACCTCGGTAAATTTTCGCTTGACAACATGGAATTGGTATCCGTTTATAACGGCCAGAAAAGCGACATATTCCAGTCCGCACGCGATTTCGCCTCGGCAAGTGCAGTATATATGGTGACGCGCAGACCTGTTTTCGAGAGCGGACGCAGAAACCGTTTCAATGTAAAACTCAAAGGCGGTTCCTTCGACCTTATCAACGCTTCCGCCCTTTGGGAGCACCGGATCAGCGAAAACCTCTCGTCGTCGGCCAATATTGAATATCTGAACACTTCCGGCAAATATAAATTTCGCTATCATAAGGACGGCGGCTATGACACCACCGAAGTCAGACGCAACGGGGATGTCCGGTTTCTTCGCGCCGAGGCTGCTCTTTTCGGCAAGGTAAAGCGCGGAGAATGGCAGGCGAAAGGATATTTCTACAATTCCGAGCGAGGCTATCCCGGTGCAGCCGTAAAAAAGGATTACGGTATTTCATTACTGAACGAAGACCGGCAGAAAGACCGTAATTTTTTCTTTCAAGGTTCCTTAAGGCAAGAGGTGACGGATCTCTACAGCTATAAAATCCAAGCCAAATACGCCAACGACTATATGAATTACGTCATGCCGCCCGAAAGTACCGTACAACCGATGGATAATCACTATTGGCAGCAGGAGGTTTATATTACGGCTGCCAATCTGTTCGCTTTCACCCCGTGGTGGACAGCGAATCTGTCCACAGATTTCCAATGGAACAAACTCGATGCAGACGGCACCGATATGTTCAATGCGCATTTCATCGAACCGAGGCGCTATACGTTGCTGGGAGCCATAGCCACATCGGTCAACCTCAAACGATTCAGCATGCAGGCAAGCCTGCTTTACACGTATGTACATGACCGGAGCGCTCGGAGGATGGAAACAGCGCCGGATAAAAACGTATTCTCTCCCACGGTAATCGCATCATACCGTCCGTTTGAAAAGATCGGCCTTGATATAAGAGCCTTTTATAAAGAGATATTCCGGATGCCGACCTTCAACGACCTCTATTACGTGCAATTGGGCAACCGGCTTCTGAAGCCGGAATACGCCACACAATACAATGTGGGGGTTGTCTACTCCAAACGATTCGGCAAAGGAGTGCTGTCGACGCTCAATCTTACGGTGGATGCCTATTACAACGAGGTGAAAGACAAGATAATCGCCACCCCGACCTCCAACCAGCTCGTCTGGACAATGGTTAATCTCGGATATGTGGAGATACGCGGTGTGGATGTGACGTTCAATCCCTGTTTCAATATAGGCGGCGTGGCATTGGACACCCGGTTGAGTTATACCTATCAGAAGGCACAGGACTTCACTGAGGAGAAGGATGAAGGTTGGGAGGAAACCGTTATGGACGGATATGGCGACCAGATACCCTACATTCCGTGGCACAGCGGCTCCGTGATTCTTAACGCTTCCTATCGAAAGTGGGATTTTAATTACAGTTTTATCTATACGGGAGAGCGATATATGCTCGGAAACAATACTCCGGTCAATTATATCCAGCCGTGGTATACGCACGATATGTCGCTGTCGCGAAATTTCCCATTCAAACACGCTCAGCTTCGTATCACCGCGGAGGTGAATAACATTTTCAACCAGCAATACGAAGTGGTTAAATGGTATCCCATGCCGGGAACCAATTTCAAGATTATTCTAAGTCTTACATTATGAAGGGATTTTATTTAAAATGGCTTACAGTCTTCATCGGCATTCTCATCCTTGCGGCTTCCTGCCGCAAGGACGATCCGGTATTACCCTCCGAGCCGACCTTGGTGAATCCGTGGGAACAGGTTACTGGCGATATATACGGATTTTTTCTGCTCAACGAAGGCAATATGGGAACGAACCAGGCTTCGCTCGACTATTACGACTATGAGACAGGCGTTTACACGCGAAATATTTACGGCGAACGCAACCCTTATGAGGTCAAAGACCTCGGCGACGTGGGAAACGACATTCAAATCTACGGTGACAAACTCTGGGCGGTTATAAATTGTTCCAATTATGTCGAGGTAATGGATGTCAATACAGCCAAGCATATCACCAAAATAGCTATCCCCAATTGCCGCTACCTTGCATTCAAAGATAAATATGCTTATGTGAGCGCTTATGCAGGCCCCGTACAGATAGCACCGGATGCCCGGATCGGATATGTGGCCAAAATCGATACGGTAAGCCTTCAGGTCGTCGATGAGTGCATTGTAGGTTATCAGCCCGAAGAGATGGCCATTGTGGGCAATAAACTCTATGTCGCCAATTCCGGCGGTTACCGTGTCCCGAATTACGACCGTACCGTGTCGGTTATCGACCTGAAAACTTTTACGGAAGAGAAAAAAATAGATGTCGCTATCAACCTTCACCGGATACAGCCGGACAATTATGGCAACCTGTATGTTTCTTCCCGCGGAGACTATTATGAAATACCTTCCAAAACATTCATAATCGACACCTCAACTGACGAGGTTGCATACGAGTTCGAAGACCTACCCAATACACACATGACCTTGTGTCGGGATTCGCTGTTCCTTTACAGTACCGAATGGAGTTATCTGACAAACGATTGGACGGTATCCTATGCCATCGTAAACACGCGCACACGGGAGATCGTTACGCGCAACTTTATCAAAGACGGCACCGAAAAGCGTATCCAGACACCTTATGGAATCGCCGTCAACCCAAACACCGGAGAGTTTCTGGTTACCGATGCCAAAGACTACGTCCGTGCCGGAACCCTGCACTGCTTTGGGCCGGACGGCATACGAAAATGGTCGATAAGCACCGGGAACATACCGGCACATATTGTTTTTACACATAAAAAATTGCAACCACTGGAAGAGTAACTTAACACACTTGAATATGAAAAAAAATTATGAGCGAATCGTTTTATTGCTTCTATCGGCGTTGCTTTCGGTTGGATTTCTTGCCGGGTGCAGCGACGCTGATAACGGAGACGACGGTTATCTCCTGAAAAAGGAAGACATCTCTGTGAACCGGCCCGACGGGGGATTTAAGGCTCTGGTCAACGAGCCTTTCCGGATCGAAGTGAAAAGCGTTTCGGATGAGGGCGTTTCCTATGAATGGTCTCTCGGCGATTCGAAAATAGCCGATTCGAAGAATCTGGAATACACCTTCACTTCGTTGGGAACATTCACCCTTACGTTGCATGCTAGCCAGGGAACGACCACCTTCGACTATGATTTCGAGGTCAAAGTAACCACCGATTACATACTCAAAAAGGAAGATATAACCATTGAAGAACCCGAAGGAGGATTTAGAGCCAAGGTCGACCAACTGTTTCGGATAGAAGTAACCAGCGTGTCCGACGACGGTGTCTCTTACTTATGGTTCGAGGATGAGGAGCCGGTCGCTCAAACCAAGAATCTTGAGCACATGTTTTCACATGGCGGCGCTATCGGCTTGAAATTAACAGCATCGCAAGGGGATATCTTCTTTGATTATTATTTCACTGTTTTTGTCGAATATGCTCCAATCGACCCGCCTGCGGAAGGGGCGAATCCCTATATCACCAAAGTCTTCGACTACATGCCGGCAGTCGGACAATTTACCAATACGCTGCCGCTGTACGAGGAGGGGGATACGCAGGAGACAATGAATCAGAAAGTATTGGACGCCATCGGCAATAATAAACGCGGAATGATCACCCTCGGCGGATTCGGCGGCTACGTAACGGTCGGTTTTGACCATACAATCCAGAATGTCGAAGGCTTGCGAGACTTCCGGGTTTTAGGCAATGCCTTTTATGCAAATGCCAATCCCAATCCGGATGCTCCAGAGGGCGGAAGCTGTGAGCCCGGAGTAATTATGGTGGCCTATGATCCCGACAATCTCGGACCGGACAACGTACAATGGTATGAAATACAGGGCAGCGCCCATGTGGATCCTACCAAGGAACCGTGGTATGAAATGGCGAAGGTCAATGGTAACGATGTAAACATTTACTTCGATTACCGGATAACCTATTACCGTCCCGACAGCGAACCGACATCGAGAGACGAATGGGATACGTATATAAAATGGGAGGATAATCAGGGAAATTCCGGCTACAAAATGAAAAATCAGTATCATTCACAACCGTATTATCCGCTTTGGGCCGGAAATACGCTGTCGTTTACAGGCACATGCCTGCCTCAGAATGCCATTGACGAAAGTGGTTCGGGAACCTATTTCGTTCTTTACAAATTCCGCTATGGCTATGCGGACAATGAAATCAACAGCTATGACGACTCGTCGATCGATATAAGCTGGGCTGTCGATGCGAGCGGAAACAGCGTCAACCTGCCGGGAGTCGATTATATAAAAATATACACCGGTGTCAACCAAGAGAACGGTTGGCTTGGGGAATGTTCGACCGAAATAATGGGTGTGGAAGACCTGCATTTGCTCAAAGAGGAAATACACACAAGGCGATAAAGACCGAAATAACAGGCAATTCAAGTTTTCTGAACTTCGAAAACTCATTTCGATTTACAAATAGTTAATCGGCGGCGGGCCTTTTGATCGCGGTGAACCATTGCAAACATTCCTGCATTTAAATCCCGCCGCCGTTCTTTCACATCTGTCTGCGAGAACCGGAAAAATAGAGATTAGTAGCACGTTGTCTGCCATAACAACGCAATACTCCGGTTTCCACAGACAGATTTTTGCTGATTTGCATTTCGAAAACAATAGAAAATTTTTACAGCAAGCACAAAAATTGAAAAAATGGTCTTATCAAATATGCTTTGTTTTAATTCAACCAACGGATTACACAAAACAAAAGTAATATCAACATTTGGTTTTCGCATTCAACCATTTCTTCTCTGCGGGGAAAATGCGGGGAAAACCCGAAAATTAAAAATCGCTTAACCTGTCATAATCAACAAATTAAGCGATTTTACTGGTACCCGGAGCCGGGGTCGAACCGGCACGACATTGCTGTCATTGGTGTTTGAGACCAACGCGTCTACCGATTCCGCCATCCGGGCAGTGTCGCCTGCGCAGGCGGATCGTTCCGCCTCCGACGCATACGCGATGAATCGGGAGGACAAAGATAAGGGATTTTCGCAACTTTTCAAAAAATAAGCCGATTTTTCCCGAAGGGAACCTCCGCACGGCCGCAATCGAGTTGCCGGGAACCGCCGCGATCCGGTCGGCAACGCCCGGAAACAGCCGCTTCCGGCAACCTCCACACCGGATATTCGGAGGGGAGGGGGGGGGCGGACAGCACACGGCGGACGGAAATCCGGGGACTACCGCCCGAAATACGCCAGGATCTTCTTCGCCTTCGCCGGGCCGACGAGCGCCGACAGCTCTTCGGCCGGGGCCGTGCGGACCTTCTCCACCGTGCGGAAATGGCGCAGAAGCGTTCGGATCGTACGTTCGCCCACCCCTTCGATCCGCTCCAGTTCGCTATGGATAAAGTCCTTGCTGCGTTTCTGACGGTGGAACGAGACGGCGAAACGGTGCACTTCGTCCTGGATATGCGTCAGGAAATGAAAGAGCGGCGAGGTGGGGCGCACGCCGACCAGCAGCGGCGGGAAACCGCAGTAGAGTTCGGAAGTGCGGTGGCGGTCGTCCTTGGCCAGTCCGGCGATGGGAATGTCCAGCCCCAGCCGCTCCAGCACCTCATGGATCACCCCCATCTGCCCCTTGCCGCCGTCGGCGATAACGAGGTCGGGCAGCTCGGCCCCCTCGGCCATGAGGCGCGTATAACGCCGGAAGACCACCTCGCGCATCGAAGCGTAGTCGTCGGGGCCCTCGACGGTCCTGATATTGAAATGACGGTACTCCTTGCGGGAGGGTTTTCCGTCGCGGAACACCACGCACGAAGCCACCGGATGCGCCCCCTGCAAGTTCGAGTTGTCGAAACACTCGATATGCCGCGGCGGACGGTCGAGACGCAGCTCCTTCTGCAAGGCGTTCAGCAACCGTTCGGTGTAGCGCTCGGGATTCCGGATTTCGAGATTCCTGAGCTGCTCGGCACGGTAGATACGGGCGCTCTTGCGCGAAAACTCCAGCAGGTCGAGCTTCTCGCCCCGCTTGGGCACGGTGAAGGTCACGCCGTCGAAGAGCAGCGTCGTCGAGGGCAGGAACGGCACGATCACCTCGCGGGCCAGCTCGCCCCCGGCAATGTGTTCGACGATATGCTGTATGGCCAGCGTCAGCATGTCGCGCTCGTCGGCTCCCACGCCCGTCGAGAGTTTCACCGTCGAGACGCCCACCACCGAGCCGTGACGGATGCGCACGAAGTTGCACCACGCCGCGTCGTCGTCCGGCAGCAGCGAGAAGACATCGACATCGACGATCCGCGCGCTGACGATCACCGACCGACCGGCGTAGTTGTCCAGCGCGTCGAGCCGCTGCTTGTAGCGCTGCGCCGCCTCGAAGCGCAGCTCCTCCGCCGCACGTTCCATCTCCCCTTCGAGATACTGCCGCACGGGGCGCAGATCGCCGCGGAGCACCGAGACGACCAGCTCCACCTGCCGGGCGTACTCCTCCTCGCTCTGCAAACCGACGCAGGGCCCCTTGCAGTTGCCCAGATGGTATTGCAGGCAGACCGAATAGCGTCCCCGGGCGATCTGTTCGGGCGAAAGATTGAGTTTGCACGTGCGCAGCGGGACCACCTCGCGGATGAAGTCCAGCACGCTGCGCTGCATCATCACCGACCCGTAGGGACCGAAGTACTGCGAGCCGTCGCGCAGCAGCGTGCGCGTGGACTGCACGCGGGGAAACGCCTCGCGCCGCACGACGATCCACGGATAGGTCTTGTCGTCCTTGAGCAGGATGTTGTAACGCGGCTGGAGGCTCTTTATCAGGGAGTTTTCGAGCAGCAGGGCATCCGTCTCGCTCCCGACGACGATGTGACGGATGGCGGCGATCTGGCGGACCAGCACCCGCACCTTCGCGCTGTGCTCCTTCGACTGCACGAAATAGGACGAAACGCGCTTGCGCAGGCTCTTGGCCTTGCCCACGTAGATAACCGTCCCGCGGCGGTCCACGAACTGATAGACGCCGGGCGAGAGCGGCAGCAGAGCCACCTGCTCCTTCAGATCGGATTTCTCGGATGCGGCCATAGACGCTGCAAATGTAACAAATATCCCGCAAAGACGGACCGCATATACAAAAACGTCCGATATTTTGTTTTATTTATCGGAACTTTCTACCTTTGCGCCCGAAATCAACACTTGTCCCTATGAGAACCCTTTCCCTGTTGCTCCTCTCCGGAGCGCTCATGACGGCGTGTGTCGATCGGGATTACGATTTGAGCGACCTCGATTTCGACAACGTCGCCATCGGCGACGAAAATTCCGAATTCCGGATTCCGCTCGCCACCGTGCAGGTTTCGATGGATGAAATCGCCGAAAACGGCGTGAACATCGAAGCGATCTTCCGGGAAGCCGACATCTGGCTGCCCTCTTCCGAAAAGGAAGTGAACCTCCCCGCCCTGACCGGCGACTCCGATTACCGCGACGGTCTTATCGGAAATACGATCGCCGAAATGCGGCAGAACCCGGAGAAGCTGGACGGAGTGGTCCGGCTGACCTACGAGAAATACTACGACGAATTCGCCGGAGCGATCGGCATCGAAGAGTCCGGCATTCCGCTCGAAGAGTACACCGAGGCTTTCAAGACGGCGCTCGAGTTCTCCGCCGACGAAATCGAAACCCGGATCAAGCAGGTCGCCTCGGACTACCTCAGAACCATCGACATCGAACCGGTGGAGTACGAAATCGGCCATATCGACCTCGACGACGAGGTGATCGACATGCTCTCCGACAACCTCGACCCGGAGGGTACGCCCGATGCCAAGAATACGCTGCACATCTACGGCTCGATCTCGAGCCGTCTGCCGGTGACGATGCGGCTCGAACCGGTGTTCCTGCCCTCCGACGTCGCATTCGAAATCACGGTGGACGCCACGAAGGAGGAGAACGCCATTCCCTCAACGCAGCTCTACGCCGACGACCTGCGGCAGATCGTGGACGGAGCCACGATCCGCATTCCCATCGCGCTCGAAATCTATTACCGAGACCGCGGCTTCGACAACTCCGCGAAACAGCAAATCACCATCGACCTGCGGCTCGTAAAACGCGGCGGTCTGAAACTCGACATCTGATAAAAGCGCACCGAACATGAAAAAAATCCGCATCTTACTGGCGGCGCTTCTCGTAACGGTCGGCGCCGCAGCCCAGAACCCCTCGTCCTACTTCATGGAAGGCTCGACCTTCCGCAGCCAGCTCAACCCGGCCTTCGCACCGCAGCGCGGCTACGTGAACTTCCCCGTGCTGGGAGGCATCCAGGTCGGCATGAGCGGCAACATCTCGCTCGACAAGATCTTCTATCCCCGCGACGGGAAACTCGTGACGCTGCTCGACAGCTCCGTATCGGCCGCCGAGGCGCTTTCGGGCCTCAAGGACAAAAACCTGCTGGGGGCGGACACCCGCATCAACGTCATCGGATTCGGCGCCTACACGAAAAACCGCAAGAATTTCTGGTCGTTCGACCTCAACGTGCGAGCCAACGCCGAAGCCAACATCCCCTACTCGCTCTTCGACTTCATCAAGAACGGGCAGGAGGGGCGCATCAGCGACATCGGCGTAATCAGCGATTCCTACCTCGAGGCGGCCTTCTCCTATTCGTTCCCGCTGCTCGACGACCGCCTCTACGTCGGCGTGCGCGGCAAGTTCCTCGCCGGAATCGTCCGCGCGAAGTCCAACTTCAACCGCTTCGACGTATCGCTGAACGAGGACCGCTGGGCCGTCGAGGCCGACGGATCGCTCGACATTTCGGCCGCCGGGCTGGAGGCCACGACCGAGATGAACGACAGCGGCGAGATGGTTTACACATTCGACGACATCGACTTCAAGCCCACCAGCCCGACGGGTTACGGTTTCGCCGTCGATCTGGGCGCCACGTACGACATCCTGCCCGACCTGCAGGCTTCGCTGGCGATCAACGACCTGGGCTTCATCGGCTGGGGCAAGGGCAACACCCTTTCGGGCCGTTCGGTCAAGAACATGGAGTTCACGGGCGTCACCGTGGACGGCGAGGGCACGAGCTCGCAGCCCGACTTCAACCTCGACGTACTCGAATTCCAGAAGCAGGAGGCCAGCAGCGCGACGCGCATGCTGCGCGCCACGGTGAACGCCGGGCTCGAATACAAGATGTGGCAGAACCGCGCCAGCGTGGGCCTGCTCTACACGATGCGCTTCTGGGAATACAAGACGCTGCACAACATCACCGGGTCGGTCAATTTCCGCCCGATCGACTGGTTCCACCTCACGGGCAGCTACACGGTGATCGGCAACAACGGCGGCGCACTCGGCCTGGCGCTGAACCTCTGTCCGGGCTGGATCAATTTCTTCGTCGCCACCGACGTCCTGATGGCCAAGCACACCCCGCAGTGGATTCCGATCCGGCAAAGTTCGATGAACGTCACGCTCGGACTCGGCTTCCCGATCGGCAAGCGCGGCCACCGCGGCTGCCGCGACTACCTCCGCTGACGCGGCGCACATACGCCCAACCGGACGCCCGGACCCTCCGTAACGGAGAGTCCGGGCGTCCGCATAGACGATACGGGCCGCACGCATACCCCGGAAAGGGAACTCCGGAACGGAAAAGGATACGGGTTTCGGCCTTTTGGGCGTACCCATATCACATTCAGGCAAAACAGTTGCGATTTCAGAATCTTTCTTTATCTTTGCCGCATAGGAATCCGGGAAGTTTTTCCGGAGTCGAAGACAACATTGCGGCGGTCCTCAAATCTGTGTGAAGTTGCGTCACTACTTATTTATTATTCTTTGAATTCTTCAAAAACGGACCGCCGCAATCTTTTTCCGATTTTAACAAAATCCATGCCATATCAGTCCCCGGCCGCACGGCGTTCGAGCGCCTCGCAGGTCGCCCGGCGCCCCGCTTCGACGATCTCCTCCGAACGGTAGAACTCGAACATGCTGAAGCTGTCGGCCGGCAGCTCCACGACGACGTCGGGCCGGTACAGCCGGCGCATCAGCCCCGCGATATGCTGCTGCATGATCTGCGACGAGGCGGTGAGCATCCGGTAATAGTTCAGCGACACCTTGCCGGCCGCCGGAGCCGCAGCGAACGGGGCGCAGACGTCCACGGCGATCAGCAGGTCGCCCTCCTCGCGCCGCACGCGGTTGAGCGGCAGCGGATTGACCGTGCCGCCGTCGATGAGCACCATGCCGTCGCGGCGCACGGGCCGGAAAACCGAAGGGATGGAAATCGACGCCCGGATGGCATCGTACAGCCCGCCGCTGTCGAGCACCACCTCGCGTCCGGTCAGCAGGTCGGCCGCCACGGCGGCGAACGGCAGCGGCATCCGTTCGATCCGCACGTCGGGAACCAGCTCCTTCATCGCCGCAATCACGCGGTCGCCCTTGACCAGTCCTTCGGAGCTGAAGGCGAAATCGACCAGGCTGAAGACCTTATAGCGGTCCAGCGCGCACATCCACTCCCGGAAAGGCTCCAGATGCCCCGCAGCGTACATGCCGCCGACCAGCGCCCCCATCGACGTTCCCGCCACGGCCGCGATCTCGAATCCCCGGCGCTCCAGCTCCCCGATCGCGCCGATATGCGCGATTCCCCGCGCTCCGCCGCCGCCCAGCACGAGCGCAACCCGGCGTTTTTTCGCTCCCATACCCTTCTCTCCTGTCATTTCAACGGTTGTTTTATCTTTCCGCACCGGCCGGAACACCCCGGTCGGGTCCGCGGTCCGGAACCTCCTACCGCAATGTCCCGGACGCACTCCGCACGGCCGGCCATACCGTGCACGCTTCGTGCCGCGATCCGCGGCGCCTCACTCCGCCACGACGCAGTCCACCGCCACGTCGTGCGGTTCGGAGGGCAGCTCCCCGACCAGTTGGTGCGCATAGCAGACCCCGACCGTCGCCCCGCGGAACTCCGCCTGCGAAAGATAACGGTCGTAATACCCCTTCCCGCGTCCCAACCGGACACCCCCGGCCGTGAAAGCCACCCCGGGAACCACCACGAGGTCGATCTCCCCGGGCGGACACGTCCGCGCCCCGGGCTCCGGCTCGGCGATGCCGAACGCCCCGCGCCGCAGCGCCGCCGGATCGCAGTCGCAGAAGCGCATGGCGTCGCCCTCGACGCGCGGCAGGACCAGCCGCTTCCCCGCCGCACGCCACCTCTCCGCCACTCCCCCGGTGTCCGGTTCGTCCGGCAGGGCCGAGAAGAGCGCCACCGTATGCGCCGCGGCGAAGGCCGGCAACTCCCCGACCCGGCCGAATATCCGCGCCGAGGCCACGGACCGCGCTTCGGCCCCGAGCGAAAGATTACGCGCCTTCATCGTCCGGCGCAGCTCTTTTTTCGTCATACGAACCCTCCTTCCGGGCACAAAATTCCCGCCCGTTTTTGTTGTTATTCCGCGAACAATGGCTATCTTTGCCAACGGAAACACAAATCTTTAACAAATATAAACAAATTCAAAACATTATGAGCTGTTTTCTATCTAATTCCTCGCTTGGCAAGAAGTTAGTAATGAGCGTGACGGGATGCTTCCTCGTGCTCTTCATCCTCTTCCACATGTCGATGAACGTCACGGCGATCCTCTCGCCCGAAGCCTACAACACGATCTGCGAGCTGCTGGGCGCCAACTGGTACGCACTCGTCGGAACGGCCGTTCTGGCGCTGGGTGTCGTGGTGCACTTCATCTACGCCATCGTCCTCACGCTGAACAACTACCGCGCACGCGGCTCGCAGCGTTACGCCGTCACGGTGCAGGAGCCGGGCGTGACGTGGGCTTCGAAGAACATGCTCGTGCTGGGCGTCATCGTCCTGCTGGGCCTGCTGCTCCACCTCTACAACTTCTGGGCGAAGATGCAGCTCGTAGAGATTCTGGGCGGACACACCAACTCGCTGGGCTTCGGCGCGGCCGACGGTGCGTCGCTCATCGCCTACACCTTCTCGCAGTGGTACTACGTGGTGCTCTATCTCGTCTGGTTCGCCGCGCTGTGGTTCCACCTCACGCACGGCGTGTGGTCCATGTTCCAGACCGTAGGCTGGGCCAACGACACGTGGTATCCCCGTCTGAAGTGCATCGCCAATATCGTGGCGACGATCGTGTTCCTCGGGTTCGCTGCCGTGGTGCTCGTCTTCTTCCTCTGCCCCTGCATCGCAGGCGCCGCTTGCTAATCAATTCGTAGAACAACAAACACACAAACGATATGGCTTTAAAATTAGATGCTAAAATTCCTGCCGGTGCGCTCGCCGAGAAGTGGAGCAACCACAAGGCAGCTATCAAGGTCGTAAGCCCCGCCAACAAGCGCAAGCTCGACATCATCATCGTCGGAACCGGTCTGGGAGGCGCCTCCGCAGCCGCTTCGCTCGGCGAACTGGGCTACAACGTCAAGGTGTTCTGCATCCAGGATTCGCCCCGCCGCGCCCACTCGATCGCCGCACAGGGCGGTATCAACGCCGCGAAGAACTACCAGAACGACAACGACTCGGTATACCGTCTGTTCTACGACACGATCAAGGGCGGCGACTACCGCGCCCGCGAGGCCAACGTCTACCGCCTGGCCGAGGTCTCGAACCTCATCATCGATCAGTGCGTGGCACAGGGTGTGCCCTTCGCCCGCGAGTACGGCGGCCTGCTGGCCAACCGTTCGTTCGGCGGCGCGCAGGTATCGCGCACCTTCTACGCCCGCGGCCAGACCGGCCAGCAGCTTCTGCTCGGCGCCTACGCGGCCCTGAACAAGGAGATCGCCGCCGGCTCGGTGAAGAGCTACCCGCGCCACGAGATGCTCGACATCGTCATCGAGGACGGCGAGGCGCGCGGCATCATCGCCCGCAACCTCGTGACGGGCGAGATCGAGCGCCACGGCGCGCACGCCGTCGTGATCGCCACGGGCGGCTACGGCAACGTTTTCTTCCTCTCGACCAACGCCATGGCGTCGAACGGCTCGGCCGCCTTCCAGTGCTACCGCAAGGGCGCCGGCTTCGCCAACCCCTGCTTCACGCAGATCCACCCCACCTGCATCCCCGTACACGGCACGCAACAGTCGAAACTGACGCTGATGTCCGAATCGCTGCGTAACGACGGCCGCATCTGGGTACCGAAGAAGATCGAGGACGTGAAGGCGATCCGCAGCGGCGCCAAGCAGCCGTCGGACATCGCCGAGGAGGATCGCGACTACTATCTGGAGCGCCGCTATCCGGCCTTCGGCAACCTCGTGCCGCGCGACGTGGCGTCGCGTGCCGCCAAGGAGCGCTGCGACGCAGGCTTCGGCGTGAACGAGACCGGTCTGGCCGTCTTCCTCGACTTCAAGACCGCCATCGAGCGTCTGGGCAAGGAGATCATCAAGCAGCGTTACGGCAACCTCTTCGACATGTACAAGGAGATCACCGACGTGAGCCCCTACGAGCAGCCGATGCAGATCTTCCCCGCCGTACACTACACCATGGGCGGCATCTGGGTCGACTACAACCTGATGACCACCATTCCCGGCCTCTACGCCATCGGCGAGGCCAACTTCTCGGATCACGGAGCCAACCGTCTGGGTGCTTCGGCGCTGATGCAGGGTCTTGCCGACGGTTACTTCGTGCTGCCCTACACCATCGGCGACTACCTGTCGCACAAGATCCAGGCCCCGAAGGTGAAGACCGACACGCCCGCCTTCGACGAGGCCGAGAAGGGCGTGCGCGCCAAAATCGAGAAGCTGTTGTCGATCAACGGCAAGCAGTCGGTGGACGACATCCACAAGAAGCTGGGCCACATCATGTGGGAGAACGTCGGTATGGCCCGCACCAAGGAGTCGCTCGAAAAGGCGATCGTCGAGATTCAGGCGTTGCGCAAGGAGTTCTGGAAGGACGTGAAGGTCGTGGGCAGGGCCGACGACTTCAACGTCGAATTGGAAAAGGCACTGCGTCTGGCCGATTTCCTCGAACTGGGCGAACTGATGGCGCGCGACGCGCTGAACCGCGAGGAGTCGTGCGGCGGTCACTTCCGTGTCGAGCACCAGACGCCCGAAGGCGAGGCCGACCGTGACGACGAACACTTCGTATACGCCGCCGTATGGGAGTACAAAGGCGAGAACGAGGTTCCCGAACTGACGAAGGAGCCGCTCAATTTCGAGTTCGTACACCTTGCAAAGCGCAACTACAAGGACTAAATCCATTTGACGTTAAACTTTAAGATCAAGATTGCATTATGAATTTTTCATTAAAGATATGGCGTCAAAAGGACGCTAAATCGAAGGGCGCTTTCAAAACCTACCGTGTCGAGAACATCTCGCCCGACACCTCGTTCCTCGAAATGCTGGATATCCTGAACAACAACCTCGTCCATGCGGGCGAGGAGCCGGTGGCATTCGACCACGACTGCCGCGAAGGTATCTGCGGCATGTGCTCGCTCCACATCAACGGCCACGCACACGGGCCGGAGCAGGCCGTGACGACCTGCCAGCTCTACATGCGCAAGTTCAAGGACGGAAGCACGATCACCATCGAACCGTGGCGTTCGGCAGCATTCCCCGTCATCAAAGACCTGGTGGTGAACCGCTCGGCCTACGACCAGATTCTGCAAGCGGGAGGCTTCATCTCGGTACGCACCAACTCGGTGCCCGACGGCAACGCCATTCCGATTCCGAAGGCCGACGCCGACGAGTCGATGGACGCCGCCGCCTGCGTGGGTTGCGGAGCCTGCGCCGCCACCTGCAAGAACGGATCGGCGATGTTGTTCGTCGCAGCCCGCGTGTCGTCGCTGGCCAAACTGCCGCAGGGCCGCGTCGAAGGCGCACGCCGCGCGAAAGCAATGGTCGCCAAGATGGACGAGCTGGGCTTCGGAAACTGCACCAATACGGGTGCCTGCCAGGCCGAATGCCCCAAGGCGATCTCCATCGCGCATATCGCCCGCCTGAACCGCGAGTTCCTGTCAGCGAAGTTCGAGGATCAGCCCCCGATTCATGACAAACGTGCTCCGGAAGAATCCGAATCGCATTTCCCCTGTCCGAATCGTAAATCGTATTTTTCTATCGAAGAATCCGGAGACACATGATCCTGCACGTATTCGGAAATTCCCTTTCCGGCCGCCGAAGACAGCCCCGCTCGCGGCGAAACCGAATTACGACACGGAAACAGCCTCCCCCGCAATTAACAGTTAAATCAAATGATTCAAAGGGGTTGAATCATAAAAATTTTCGTTTAAACAGCCGTTGTTGAAAATATATTCACTATCTTTGCATCGCCGAATATCATTATTGTCTACGACTTTGTCTCACGGATCAACATATCCCGTTTCGCACAGCAAGCGTAATCCGCTTCGTGAGGGGGGGGGAATTGCCCTCGCCATCCGGTAGACATCTCCTCCGAATCCCTGTTTTCCGACTCCGTCGCGAGGCGCCCCCGATGCGCCTCGTGCGGGATTTCGCACTATCCTATTTACTTAAAACATAAAACACCATGAAAAAACAGACCTACGAATCGCCACGAATCGAGTGGTGCTCCTTCGTCGTGGAAGGAGGATTCCAAGTATCCCAAGTAACCGACGACCCGCAGGAAGGGAAGTTCGAGGAAGAAGACTTCGAATTCTAACCGACAAAACGACACAGAGATGAAAAAAATCATTTTCCGCACGATGGCGATCGTCCTCGTGCTCGGCGTCGCGGCATGTTCCCGAACCGACGAAACCGCAGACACCCCCTCCGACCAGAAGATCACGGAGCTGGGCGTGATCGCACAGAGCACACGCTCGACGCTCGGCGACGACAACTGGGTGGAATGGGACGCGAACGACTCGTTCAGCGTATTCTCCTCCATGTCATTCAGCAGCGAATTCACCATCAAGGAGCTGCTCGACGAAGGACACGGAGCCAAACTCGAAGGCATGACCATTCCGGCCGACACCTACTACATCCTGTATCCCTACATCATGGATGCGATGATCGCCGAAGGTAAAATCCATGCACGGAACATCGTCCCTGCGACCCAGCCGCTGGTCGAAAACACGTTCGACCATAAACAGAATCCCGCCGTGGGCCACACCGAAGGAGCCGAAACCGTAGCGCCGATGAAAAACATCGCGGGATTGGTGAAAGTCCGCGTCACGGGCAAAATCGACCTGCGGCGCATCACGTTGATGAGCAACTCCGACAACGAGTTGATCGCCGGCACCGGAACGATCGATGCGAAGACGAGCGAACTGACGATCGATGAATCGGAAGGATCGGCATCCGTCACGCTGACCGCATCGAAGTCCATTCCGCTGACCGACACCCCGAAGACATTCTATTTCGTCGTGGCGCCCCGCACGTTCGCCTCGGGTTTCACGCTGACATTCATCGGATCGAAGGAGGGCAAAAACTATCGGTTCACCCACACGACTCACAACGAAGCGACCATCACCGCTTCGAAAATACTGAATATCACCAAGGTCTTTGACATCGACATCACGGAGGAGACCGTGGAAATGGAACCCGGCATCACCTACACCGCCGACAAGGAGATCTTCATCAGCGACAACACCTTCGTCCCCGCTGCCCTGGACAGCGACTACGACGAGACGACGAAAACCGGCCGCATCTATTTCGAGAAGGGAGTGGAAGTCACCAAAGTGGGAGCCAACGCATTCGAGTCGACCGCTTTGCAGACGATCGACCTTCCCGAAACGATCGAAGAGATCGCCGCTGGCGCATTCAAGAACTGCGCGGAACTCACCGAGATCGGAAATCTGGAAAAAGTCTCCGCGATCGGGACGCTGGCCTTCTCAGGATGCTCGCAGTTGAAGGATATCACCCTGTCGCCCGCCCTCGCCGCCATCGAAGACGGTACGTTCAAGAACTGCACGGCGCTGACATCGGTCGACCTGTCCGGCGTCGCGACGATCGGCGACACGGCATTCGAGAACTGTACGGCACTGGTCACGGTCACGCTCAGCGATAAGACCGCCTCGATCGGCGTAGGGGCTTTCGACGGCTGTGCGGGTCTCTCCGTGATCGACATCCCGAACAGTATCACCGAAATCTCCGACAACGTCTTCCGTGACTGCTCGAAGCTGACCGAGATCACCATCCCCGCAGGCGTGACGAGAATCGGCGTACACGCATTCTACGGCTGCACGGAACTCCGCACCGTGAACTGCAAACCGATGATGCCGCCGAGCGTATACAGCGATTCGTTCCCGACGACCTCCCCGGAGATGGTTATCAACGTCCAGGCCGATGCATTGAAACAGTATCAGGAAAACACGGAGTGGAACCAGTTCTACGGACGGTTCCTGCGTTCCGCTGCGCTTTAATGCGCAGGTCGTGCACGGCAAGGCTGGGAAACCCGCCCGAACACGCACCAGAAAAGCCCGCATTCGGTATGCGGGCTTTTTCCGTACAAGCGGGCGGGATCACCGGAACCGGACGATTTCGGGGCGGCTCGGCAGATAACGGTACTGCTCCATGCGCGTCCCGTTGGAAGCCTGGAAATAGCGGCAGTCGGCCCAGCCGCCCTTGCCGAGCGCAACGCCCAGCCGCAGCTGGATCGTGCTGAACACCAGTCGTTCGTTACGCAGGCGGACGCCCAGTCCGAAGGTCGTGTAAAAATTATTCTTGAAAATATTGGCGTCGCGTCCCAGCAGACCGAAATCAGCGAAGCCGAACAGCGCGATACGGAAACCGAGCGGCTGGTAGGGCGTGAAAAAGACCGTTTCGGTATTGAGCACCATCCGGTTGGTCCCCACCAGATCCTCTTTGAGCAGCGACAGGCCGTCCTGTGCGGTGAACCGCAGCACCTCGTCCGATCCTTCGAGCCGGTTCCACCCCTGCGTATAGTTCAGCGAAAGGAACTGACGGATATGGCTGCGTTTCCACACGAACAGCGGCGAGAACCAGCGCAGGTTGACGTCCACGGCACTCTGCGTCCACTGACCCGTCGCCAGATCGATGAAGCTGCCCAGCGAAAAGCCGCCCATGAGATAACCCGCGCGGGTGAATCCGCCGGCCTTGTAGCTCAGACCCATATACATGTCCTCGCCGAACTCCCGCCACGAATACCCCCCGACCAGTTCGGCCTTGTAGCCGGTGGCCAGATACTCCCTCGTACCGAAGCCGTAGATCATATTGGTGGTGTAGAACTTCTCGCGGTAAAGCCCCAGCCCGACCAGCACGTCGTCGGTATCGTGAAAAGCCGGGTTGTAAGTCTTCGTCACGTCGGGACGGAGCGAGTAGCGCGCGAAACCGTAACGCGCCGTGAGGAAGACGCTCGAACGGATCGAACGAATGTAGCGCGAACGCCCAGCCCAGACGTCGAAGCGCTTCGACTTGGCCAGGTCGGAGGTGTCGCGGTCGACCAGATAATACTTCGCCTTGACGTTGTTGTAGGCGATGCCCAGTTCGTAGTCGGTCGGCAGGATGAACTCCTTGCCTACGCCGATGCGCAGCTCGCTGTTGTAGAAATCGCGGCCCGCCGAAAAGTTGGCCTTGTAGAACGACCCCAGGAAGTTGGGGATGTCGTACGAGACGACGTTGCCTCCGTAGCCGAAATCGTTGCGGCTGAAATTGGTCGCAACGCTCAGGCGGTTGCCCGAGCCGAAGATGTTGGCGTCGGAGAGACCGATCATCGTCCGGCCCTCGCCGTGCAGCGCCGCATCGGCGCTGATCGTCCAGTTGTCGCGCGAACGCAGCGTGACCACCACGCGCGTCGAGTCGAGCGAATCCGGTGTCAGCTCCATCGTCGCATCCGAGATATAGGCGCGCGAACGGAGCAGCTGGAGGTTGCGCACCAGCAGCTCCGGAGCGATCGTATCCCCGGGTTCGAAGAGCAGGTCGCGCCGCAGCACCCGCTCGCGCGTCATCACGTGCAGTTTGTTGCCCGTGCGTTCGAGCCAGTTGCCGTCGGGGGTGAACACCGGATCCTGCGCGATGACCACCTCGCCGATCCGCCGGCCGGAGTAACGTTCGAACTGCCGGCTCTCGTCCAGCACCCGTCCGTTGGCTGTCGTATCGAGTACGGGGTTGACGAAGAGCATCCGGTAGAGCAAACGCGGTACGGCACGGCGCGTCGTCTTCGAACGGATACTGTCGTAGAGACGCTGGTTGCGCTGTTCGGCCTGACGGCGCAGGCTGTCGTTGCGCCGCAACGAATCCCTGCGTTTGAGATAGACGCTGTCGCAGGGCAAGCCCAGTTTCAGGTCCTCCGCTTTCAGGCGGATCGTATCGGGACGCACTCCGTGGCGGAGGTCGATACGCGGCGCCGTCTCCCGCGCCGGAAGGAACGCCGGCAGCAGCGACAACAACAGCAACCCTATGCAACACCTGGAAAACATACCTCGAAAGATAACGATTTTTCGCGAAGAAAAAGTATCGTCCGATACCTCTTTCGGCCCGATAGCAGCGAATCCGCCCTGCAAAAGCGACCGCCGGAGCCGAAAAAAGCCGTCGAAACGGCCCCGTCTGGATGATACCCGAACTAAGACGCAGGATTGTCGAACGACACGGCAGCCGGGAAGTTGCGGCCGGCATACCACTCTAAACGGGATCCAGCATACCCCCCAGTCCGGAAACGAGCGCGCTGTGATTGGACAGGTCACGATTTCGGTCCGGGCAACCTGCTTTTTTATGCGCTCGAATACATCGCCTAAAAACGAAAAAAAACCTTACATATCGTTGATACATAAGGTTTTTTGCTTCGCATTGCTCTTTATTTCAAGAACTTCGAGGGTGGAAGATGGGACTCGAACCCACGACCTTCGGAACCACAATCCGTCACTCTAACCGACTGAGCTACATCCACCGTTTCGACCGCAAAGCCGGAACTTCGCGAATCGGTGTGCAAATGTAATACGTTTTTTTGGTCTGTGCAAGGATTTCGCCCGAAAATTATTCGAACCGGCGACGGGCGTTTCGGGAAAAGAGCGTCGGGTTCCGGCGTGTACAGGAACCCGCGGAGCCGACGGAATCGATTTCCGCCGGAACGATTCGCGAAGCAGGCTTCTTTCGCCAAAACATCCCGACGATGTTCCGTGTCGACCGTCCGGCATCGCCGAACGCTGCCGGCAGAAAAGCCCCGCCCCTTGCGGCGGACGGACGCTCGCCGGCATTCACCGGTACCTCGGCCGTTCGGCGGACAGCACACCCACGTTCGGCGCATCTATCGAATGGATCAGGGGAACTTTCGCGGAGACGCATCTCGCAAAACGAAGCAAGCGAGTTTCCCTTCGCTCCTCGTTTTCCGCCTCTACGACTGTACCCCGGACGTCGTGCTCCGGCAGAACCGAACCGGTCGTTTGTTTCTGTGCCCTGCTTTTCCGACTTCGGCTGCGCCGAAGCCCGCCGCTCGGCAATGTTCGAATAAATTCGACATTGCCCCCGCTTATTCGTATCTTTGGCTGACGCCGAAGATACTCCCGTTCGGCATAATCAAGCCGGCGCTTGCTTCTGCCCTCACTTATTCGTATCTTTGCACGCAACACACACCTCATCGAAGATGAAACGTTTCGGTATCTCGTCGCTGCTCCTGCTCGCCTCGCTGCTCCGTCCCGCAGCGACCGACGCACAGATCTACGCGAAACTCAACGGCCTCTACGCACTCGTAGGAGTCGTCAACCCTGCCGTGGAGTTCCGGTTGACCGACCACTCCGCCTTCCAGACGGAGTTCGTCTATTCGCCGTGGAAATCGATCAACGTCGACGGGCAGAGCAAACCGATGCACTTCGGCATCTTCCTGAACGAATACCGCTACTACTTCCGCGGTTATGCCCGGGGCTGGTACGTGGGCGGCAATGCGGGCATGATGGCTTTCCGCATGTCGAAACCCTACATCGAGAACTGGGGCATCCACCTCGAAAACCGTTACAGCAAAGGCTACGGATTCATGTTCGGTGCTTGTGCGGGCTACGAACGGATTTTCCGCAAGCGGTGGGTCTTCGACGTGTTTTTCGGCTGGTCGTGGATGACGAGCTTCTACAACGGCTACGACCTCGACGGCCGCACGCAGATGGAGCCGCACCGCCCCGTACAACCGCTGCACCCCGATCCCTTCAACGGTTCGTCGGAGTGGTATCCCAACAAGATCGGCATCTCGATCGGCATCCGCATCTACGATCCCGAGCTGCACAGGCAGCGAAGCGAAACCCGACGTCTGCGCAAGGCGGCCCGCAGCGCCGCATCGTACGGGAAAACGCCGGCCGCCGACCTCGGTTCCCGAATGTCGCGTCCCGTACCGGCCGCGTCCGGAAGCGTGTCAAAATGACAGCCCCGACCTGCCAAAAAGGGCACCGCGTCTGCCAAAATCCGTTTGGCATATCAATTGTTGGAATCCCCCACCGAAAACAGAAAAACGGATCGGTGCGGCCATGCGGCCGTACGGCTGCCGCCCCGAACCGCAACAGAGAGAATTTTTCAACGAATGTCAAACCAAAAATAGTTGAACTATGAACGTAAAACCTTTATCGGACAGAGTGCTCATTCTCCCGAATCCCGCCGAGGAGAAGACCGCGGGCGGACTTATCATTCCCGACACCGCGAAAGAAAAACCGCTGGCAGGCAAAGTCGTGGCCGTAGGCCCCGGTACGTCGGAGGTCAAGATGGAGGTCAAGGTCGGCGACGAGGTACTCTACGGCAAGTATGCCGGGACGGAGATCAATGTCGACGGCACGGACTACCTCATCATGAAACAGTCGGATATTCTGGCAACGTTGTAATTTCACCGATTCGTAAAACACATCAAATTCCGTAAAAGCTATGGCAAAAGAGATCAAATATAACGTAGAGGCACGCGAGATGCTCAAAGAGGGTGTCGACGCGCTGTCGAACGCCGTGAAGGTCACGCTTGGCCCCAAAGGTCGCAACGTCATCATCGACAAGAAGTTCGGTGCTCCGCAAATCACCAAGGACGGCGTGACCGTCGCCAAGGAGGTCGAGTTGGAGGATGCGATCGCCAACATGGGTGCGCAGATGGTGCGCGAGGTGGCGTCGAAGACCAACGACAACGCCGGCGACGGCACGACCACCGCGACCGTTCTGGCACAGGCGCTCATCGGCGTGGGACTGAAAAACGTGACGGCCGGCGCCAATCCGATGGACCTCAAACGCGGTATCGACAAGGCGGTGGCCAAGGTGGTCGAATCGCTGCGCGAGCAGAGCCAGGTGGTAGGAAGCGACATCGCCAAGATCGAGCAGGTGGCGTCCATTTCAGCCAACAATGACCCCAACATCGGCAAACTGATCGCCGAAGCGATGTCGAAGGTCAACAAGGAGGGCGTCATCACCGTCGAGGAGGCCAAAGGCACCGACACCCATGTGGACGTGGTCGAGGGTATGCAGTTCGACCGCGGCTATATTTCGGCCTATTTCATCACCGACCCCGAAAAGATGGAGGCCCAGCTGGACAAGCCCTATATCCTGATTACCGACAAGAAGATCTCGACGATGAAGGAGCTCATGGGCGTCTTGGAACCGGTAGCCCAGAGCGGCCGCTCGCTGCTGATCGTCGCCGAGGATGTCGACGGCGAGGCGCTGTCGGCACTCGTGGTCAATAAGCTGCGCGGCACGTTGAAGATCGCC
>OLNQ01001088.1_pt1 | contig 26849 bp, 40 predicted proteins | sample 1672821 | NCBI WGS metagenome assembly OLNQ01 (sample SAMEA3136727, study PRJEB25190) | human gut metagenome | biome: human gut; feature: human-associated habitat; material: faeces | place: Austria | collected 2013 | reverse complement strand
TTGGAATACTGTTTTTTTCCAATTTCTCTAAGCATAGTTACGATAATTATTTATTTGAATCAATAATACCACCCGGAACAATAGGACGTCTATTAGGATTAACTTTAGTACTGCCACCTTGAGTGGATACATTAACTTTAGGTTTACCACTAGAAGTAATGTTCAAACGACGAACAGCTTCTTGTCGTATAGATGCAGCAGCTAACTGACTAATATCAGCACCTAACAAGTTACGAAGTGCTACCATAGCGAACGTTTCATTATCAGCAAGCATATCAAAAACATCTTTCTGAGCTTGCGTATAGAAATCACCATTAACTTCAACAACAGGAGCTGTTAGATACTTAACAATATCTTTACGAGAAAGAATTTGCTCTTTACCATTAACAATTATTTTAACGCCTGCTGTTGGAATTGCAAGACCTCCGATAATACCTTTATTAACGATCTTATCGTATAAAGAATCAGGAATGTTAAGCACTTTAGCTTTACCATTCTCATCATAGGTAATACCGTAGGCTTTATCAAGAGCCTCTTGAGCAGCTTGATATTCGGCTTCTTGCCTAGCATTTGCGGCTTCAATCTCACGTCTCTGAGCATTAGCAAGATAATCAAGACTTTCTTTAGCAGTTTCAGCTAATACTTTATCAGCTTTAGAAAAACGAATAATACGTTCGATTTGAGCATCAGAAGTACCTTTGCGTTTTTCAGCAGAACGAATAACAGCTTCTAACTGATCATCTGATTTATCTTCAAGGGTCATTGTAGTCCAATCAACATGATTAGCAAAACCCTCAAGAGAACCATACGTTTGTTTGTAAAGAGCAGCTTGATAAATATCCGGATTAGTACGGAAGAAATTGTTGATAGCTTCACTTTCAGCTTGACGTTTAGCAAGCTCTGCAATATCAGCATCACGTTGAGCAAGACCTTCAACGGTCATTTCATATTGCTTAGGCGTACCATCAGCATTTACCGGAGTTAAACCAGAAATAGCAGAAATAGCAGAAACATCTATAGTTTCATCTTGAGTTTCAGCAGCAGCAAACTCATCTAACTGAGCTTTAGTGTAAACAATCTTTCCGTCTTTAACGGCATTACCGTCAGCATCAAGATCATACTCAACATCACCGTCATCGGTAGTAAGAACAATCTTAGTAGGAGTTTCAGTTTCAGTTTCAGTTTTTTGAGTAGCAGTTTTAGCAGCTTCTTCTTCAGCTTTACGTTTAGCTTCTTCCTCTTCTGCTTTCTTACGTTCTTCTTCTGCTTTAGCAACTTCTTCTGTTTCTTTAGCAGCTTTAGCAGCTTGTTCAGCAGCTATCTCTTCCGCAGTTTTAGTAGTATTACTATCAGTAACACCACCGGGAACAATAGGATTTGGCATAGTGTTTTATCTTTTATAAATTAAGTTATAACAGTGACAAATGTAATAATAATATATGTATTAAAAATGGCATTAGAAATATTATTAGAAACAGCATTAGTACCGCCTATCACACGGCTCTCTGAAATTCCAATTAATTTATGCCATTTTAAGGCTTAAATGAAGACCTCTGACGAACCCAAATTCCAATCGATATAGTTGTTCAATTCAACAAAAATAAGAGCCTACATTAAGACTTCCGTGGCTTATTGGCGTTAATACGATTCATGCGCTTTTGTTCTTCAAACTTGGCACGTTCCAGATTAACTCTATCAATATCTAAGTTTAACTTAGTCATTTTAAGATAATCATCAAGAGTACCACCATTAGATTCATCTTCACTAATGTAATCATTACCGTTCTTATCTACTTGAAGTTTAGCATCAGTAATAATAATATTAGTAAGATTAGTATCAGCAGCAATAGCTTCCTTAGAATCGCGATCAAGTTGAGCTTGTTCAGCTTCAAATTTACGTTGAGCTTCCGCATTAGCAGCACGAATTTGTTCAATCTCAGCATCCCACTTCTTCTGAATCTCTTCTTTTTGAAGTTCAAATTGACGTTGAGCTTCGGCAGCTTCTTTAATATATTTTCGTAAAGAAGCAATGTTATGATTACAAACAGCCTCAGCAGCTACATCATAATTTCCATTTTGAGCAGCACCAAAAGCAATTTCCTCAAGCTTACGTACTTGTTCATTAAGTTCAGCAGAGTTACCAACAAAGATACCTAAATTAGAATTAACAAAGTCAGTACCATTTACACGAACTTGAACAATCTCATTGGTATTAGGATCTACATAAGAACCTTCATAGCCATCAATCCAAGCAATTTTAGCAGCATCAAGATTAGCCATCATATCACGAGAGCGGAAGCAATCAAAGATTTTAAGTGACCACACAGATCCCATTAGAGCCTGATTAAGTCCCATTTCAGTAACAGCTTTACCGGCACGAGCTTGAATATCTCCTGCACGCTGATCGTTCATATTAGCAAGTTCATACGCTTCTTGCTTAATAGACTGCTTAATCTGATTAATAGTTGTAAGATAATTAATCATTGTAGTATTAGCGATCTCTTTAATAGCTTGAAGTGATGCTTGTTGCTTAGCTATTTCACTATCATCAAATACAAGAGTACCATCTCGATTAGCTGCATCAAGACGCTCTTCCATAGTCATATCTTTAGTATCAGCTAAGAAACTTTCAGGTATCAATAGCCATGATCGGAATTTACTAATAGTGCGTTCCTCAACTAAAGTATAAAGACGATAAAGAGCAAGATAAGGTAATAAGCGATAAGGAATAGGTTTAGGATTATTAAGAAGCATCAAACGACTTAAACCATTATAAGGTAACTTACAATGATTAAGATTATTCACTTCTTCACGTTGAATAATGATAGGTTGAGATTTAGTATATACACCCCAATCTTTATCACCAAAACGATAAGCTTCCCAACATTGAAGAACCCAAGTATATTCAATATCAATATCACCAAGAGTAGTATCTAAGACATAATCTTCATCAACAATCTTTTGCTCAATCTCACCATAAGCATTAGTGTAAGTAAGAACACCACGCTTCATAGGAACCTTAAAAACACAATGACGAGCTTTGAGGACCCCGGTAGAGGGCAAGGAGTGGTACGGAGCAGCATTCTGCGTATAAATCGTAGGATTAAAAGCAATCTCACGAGAACGAAGCATAACAGGAGTAACTGTATATTCACCCGTACTTTCATGATTATGAATTATATCTTTGATATAAGCAATATCTCTTTTAGAAAGAACTTCTTGATATTCACCAATTATATCATTGATGTTAATATCAAACTCTCGCATCCCATAATCATCATCTTCAACAAAAAGATTACCACTATCAATTCGATAATACTCAAGAGGAGAAATAATTTCAAAAATAACATCATTGTATCTTACATCACGATAAGAATAAACACTTTCAGTACAGAACCAATAATAGAAAGCTTGAATATATTTCTCATTAGCTTTAATAAGGGAATTAAGAAGATTAAGAGTTTTCTGACCACGATCAGCTTCTTTATCAATCCAATCCTTAGCAGCTTGTTTCATAAAGTCTTCAGCAGATGGAAGATCTTTAGAAGGCTCACCGGTTTGAACACCGTTAGCATTCATGATGTTTATAAATTGCTGACGAAGAAGACCATCAAGAGCAACACGAAGATCAGCGTTACGTCTAGTGACAACATCAATATCAGCATTATAAACTTGGTAGTTATTATAGGTGTTAATGAACTCTCCTATATATTTCTCTTTAATAGGAGTAATAAAATCAACATCTCTAATCTTACCGGGCAAATCTTCTTTTCTACCATTAACAGAGTTGTAGGTCGCCATTACATACTTGTAAGTAGATTCATCTACAATTCCATTTGCAGCGTCAAGAAAGGCTTTAATATCTGCTTTATCATTATTAGAATGAGCAGTAGCAATAACCCAATCACACATAGCCTTAGTCCAAACAGCTCCACGCTTAGTAGCTTCCGAAGCAAAGACATCAGGCTTTTCTAAAGAATTAGGAATCTTAGAAGCATCCATTTAACGACGATTTAAACGATTTGCAATACGTCTGTCATTATTCTCTGTATTACCTTCAACAAGACGCTTAGTATTTAAAGAATCTGCAAGAAAGACATACATAGCAACAATAGCAGCACTAATATGGTCGAAGTTACCCTCAGCAGTAAATCTCTGACACTCTAGAAGCAATCGAACACTACTAATAGACTTAAGTCTACGAATAGGTTTACCATCAGCAGTATATGAAAGAGGTTCATAAATAAACTCCTTTAGCATACGAAGACCATTATATTTCTTATCACCATCACCAATTACAATACCATAATCATTATTGTTAGGATTAGTCAATTTACGAGTATTGGCATTGGTTGGGTCAAGCATTAAGTAACGTCTAAGTTTATATTTAATGAAGTTAGAAACAGTCTCACCAGTACCAGCTTCCGGACAACATTCAGCATTATACATAAGACACATACCCATAGTGACTATATCATTTTGCTCCATTGTGTCCAAACGCCCTATATATTCGCATACAAGCAGTTTTTGATTTGGATATGGAGTAATAGTATTACTACGCATCCATACTTGTGCAGAATAAAGAGAATGTTTATCTGTTACGTCTTTTTGAGCCTTATCTACCTTATACGCATCCACACTAACAAAATATAAATCTTTAGGCACTTCACCATTTACTAAGAACGGACGATAATACATTCTAACGCAACCATGAGTATCATCACGAGAACCATGCGGAACTTGATTAACAAACTCATGGAATCTACCTTTACCAAATATATCACGTTTAATACATTCAGCTTTTGGTATAAATTCAGCTTTATTAGAATTACCTAAATCATTAACGACAATCCAACCATCTTGAAAGAATCTAGTAGCATTATCATTAATTAAATCTGAAACATGTAGATTAAGTTCAGGAGAAGCGAACATATTCTCTGTTGTATTAATGAACGCTTCGGCAGGAGTATTAGCACGTTGGGCTTTATAGATTATATGAGTTTCACTATCATTATTATGAAAGTGATTCTCTTTATCTTGTTTATCCCAAGCATAAGCAGTGAATATAACTGAATTACCACGTTCAACATAAGGTTCACAATCCCATACTTGTGGAAAGAAGAAACCACATACTTCATGACGTTTATTAATATCCCAAATGTTTTCCATGCAAAGCATCTTATTCATTTTGGGATTATAAAAGGCTTTACTAAATGCAGCCCAGTTAGCACCTTTAGTACCACCCGTACCATAAATACGAATAGTACCAACAGATATAGCACCAGATTCTGTATTAGATAAAGTAACGTCAAGAGCTTTTTGGAGATTAGGACAATTATGTACTATAGTAAAATCTTCAAGAAGACAAAGTTGATCCCCTTCAAGAGTAAAACCGTAATATTCGCCTTTACCAATATATTGAACATCAAATCGACATTCAAGAGGATTCTTTTGTAAAGTTGTAGTTTTAATACAAATTTTTCTAGCAATTTTAGTAGGAATCTCATAACAGCCACTAAGAATAAGAATACGATAATAAGTTTCTTTATTTATAATTTTTTCAGAAACTGTTACTTTTAAACCACAACTTCTAGCAATATAAGTTATAGCAGCAACAATTTCAGGTTTCTTTTGAGCTATTTCAAAATTGCCTTTACGAGAATCATAACTACCATCGCTATCAATAATACCCGCAAGAAATTCTAATCTAGATTTTCTATCAGTAAATATATAATCTATAGGTACATATTTATTACCCAAAAGATTTCTATATTCTAGCTCTTGTCTAAATGAATTTGTAGATTGAAAAGTTCGTCGAAGACAATAATCTTTGGCTTTAGAATTATTATCTTTAATTGTAACTCTTAAATTATATCTATTAGCAAAATCATAAATATAATCAATAACTTCTTTATCCATATTAGTAATAGAAGAATCATAAGAATCTCCATCACCAATCCAAAGACCAAACATATAAGGTTCAATATAAACATCTTTATGTTTAAATTCAACTCCAATTTTTTCAAGAGAATAATATTCTTTCCAACGAGGATGTTTAATAATCATATCTTGATAAGCTGGAGCTGTAATTAATTCTTCACGAATTATATTTCTATACGCTTTTCGATAAATAGTTCTAATATCATGTTTACTATTTACAATATGCGGTTCACCATTTAATGGTATAATCTTATAAAGATCATCAATTCCATTTCCTATAGATAGAACTTTTCTAGGTTTACTATCTATACCCATAAGTTCATCTCCAACACTAATATCCTCAACACACTTAATAGTACCATCAGCCATAATAAACCTAGTTCCTTTGCCAAAACATTTACCAGCTTCCTCGAAGTCAATCTCAATAGCTTTCTTACCTACAGCAGCAGATTCATTCTTACCAATAGCAACACTATAAAGATTAGAAAGCCAACCAAAGTTTTTAAGACCTTTAGTTGATACACGATAACCCATCAGTATATCATCAATAGCTTCTGAAATGTAACCTCTTTTCCAAAATGTATGTTCCTCAAAATGGTCAAGACATTTCTTAGCCATAAACGTAGTAGCACCTTTATCTGTAAGATAAGCTAATTGGTCAGCAGCAAGAGTTACCGTAACATTCGGAAATAAGTTAATTGTATTTGCAGCTTGACTACCACGTTTATATGAGAAACCTTTACGACGGGCTTTAGCCTTAGTAAGATGAAACTTATTATTAGCAATAAACTCATCTATTTTGAAGTTCCAATAGTCACCATCCCAATAACGAGGAAAACCCATAACAGTCTCAACGTGTTCAGCACCTTCACGTTTAAGTCTTGCACGTTCTTTATCATTAGGTGTACGTTCAATACGACCATAATTAAGATAAGTATAATGCGCACCGGTTATACGTAAAGGTTGAAGTAAACTTTCACGTTCCTCATCAGTAGTATTAGCATCAAAGAACTTAGGAATATCTTTATAATAAAGTTTAGCTTTAATAAAAACACCTTTCTTACGACGAGATGTTTCTCTTTGCCAAAATGATTCATAAGCCGGAGTACTAGGGTCATAATCACAATACGTACCATATTCATCAAAAGTATCAGCAGCTTTAGAAAGTCTTTCTATATTAATAACAATGAAATCAATATTCATAAGAATACCACCAGAGTTACCAATAAGAAAATCATTATCCGGATCATATAAAGGCTTATTAGTAATATAACTAATACCCTCGGATGCTTTCGGATATTTACTTTTATCTTCACAGAGATAATCTATAAAAGGAATATCTCCACATTTATAGCCCCACTTATTCTCAGGAGCAGCCTTGATGCCATCACAACTATTTTTCCAATAAGCATGAATAAACATAAAGTTATCAATAGCATCTTGTGAAAACTCATATTTACTATTCATAGCTTAATCAATCATATCTATTCCACCACCAACACCATTATCTATATTGTTATGCACATCCATTGAAGCAGTAAGCTCTTTACCACCACGAGCGATAATTTTCTTGAGTTTAGACTTAACGTAATTATCTTCTGCTTCTTTAAGTTCTGCAATAAGTTTAGGTAAGTCTTTACCCATCTTCGTAATCTCACGCATATAACCAAGCATACCACCAATCTCTTCTTTAGTAAAAGAGTCTTTCTTTAGATCATTACGAAGATTCTTATTCATAACAGCCATAAGATCTTTACCAGCTTGAAGAGCATTAACAGTTTCAAAGAACATTTGCCCAACATAGTTGATATTATGCTCAACAAGCCAATTGATAGCTTCAATCATATCTTTAGTTGGTCTAAAGTCTGAATTAAGTTGAACAACTTCAATAGCATAATCAAAAGCCTTTTGATCTTTTAAACCATTACGATGAATATATCCGTCTTCATCAGCATAACAATCAATAAACTTAAATATTTTATACATAAGCTCTCTATCATTATGCCAATCATTATATATCTTAGCAAGAACAGGAACTTTAAGAATCTGTTCAACATTAAGAATAAGTTTAGAACCTTCAACTAACCATACATGTAATGCCATAATCAATAGTTTTATCTGTTTTATTACGAGTAACAAAAAAGCCCGTACCAACTTAATGATACGGGCAAATATAAGAATTACTTCTTAAATACAAAACATAAGAATGACAAAATAAAATCTTTATAATAACTATTACTTTACCATATATTATTAGTAATCAAATTAATAGTTTCAGTTATTTCTCTTGATACAATAATATCTTCTTCTTAATCATCAGCATCATTATAAGCATCACAGCCAACACTTAATATTTTATTTCCGATGCCTTCATCAGGAGTAACAGTTACAAATGATTTTTTTCATAATTAATTTTATGGATTAATAATACAATCACAAATACAAATTGTAGGATCTAAAGTAGAACTCTTCATTGTAACAATAATTTCTCCTCCCAAAGATCTAATATCATTCATCATAGTTTTAACTAAATTATAATTATAAGGATTCTGATATACCAGTTGACCACCGGAAAAATCGTCATTAATAAAAGTACTTCCATCAGACGTATAAGTAAACGTTTTAGGAGAATTACCAACTACTGTTATTTCAATAGTATCAATAAACCAACCTGTAGTTATAACAACTTTCGGTCTAAATGCACCTAAATTAAAAACACCAAAATAAGTATAATTAGATGAGAATAATGCAGTCTTAGGATAATTAAATACAGCTTCTAAAGTTTTAGAAGATTCAGTATATCTTTTTTCAAAATCCATTCCACTAACAGTACCATCAATAATAAATCCTAAATCAATAATAGGATATAATACACCTGATTGAAAAATATCTATAGTTTTAGATATCCCCTCCCCAGCAACATTTAGAACTTCTGTTCTGTTCATAGATAAAGTCGTTTCATCACAAACAATATTTAATATATTATCATTTTGCCCCGAATCAGGACTTACAGTAATAAAAGATTTTTTCATATAATATTAAATTACATTAATCAGTATAACTAAATTATCTTGTGTACCAGTTGTTTTAATAAATATAGCTATCTTTATATCCCCAGTAGTAGAAGCATCACGCGCAGAATTTATCTTTGCAACAATTTCATTAAGCTTAGCAGGAGTTATATCTATAATAGATAATACTGTACCTTCATCTTCAGAATTAGGAACAACCTCTGTAGTAAATCCATTTAAAGTTATATTACCGAAAGACTGACCAGCAGAAGTAAGATTTATAGAACTAATCACAGGATTATTAAATTCAACTTGTAAGCTAGATACATTTTTAATAATAAATAGATGCCTTGAGCTTAATATAAAATTAGCAAATTTTACATCAAACATCAAAACTGTAATAGCACCCTCATGAGTTAATTTATAAGGTTCTTGTATATTGGCATTAGAAAATATATATCCACAATCAATATAAATATAAGGATTAGGATCTTGTTCTATTGATACAGATTTAGTAATACCCCCTCCCTCAACCTTAAATGTAGCATGTCTACTAACATAATTCTCATTTTTATTAGCATTAACAGATAAAGTTCCATTATTTTGACCTGTATCTGGAGTAACTGTTATAAAAGCTTTATTCATAATTATATGTTAATTTTTAATTTTTGAAAATTGTCTCATAAATTCACAAATTTGAGTGGCATAAGCATCTACAACATATTCAATATCATTCGCATAATCTTCATTAGCTTGAACAAATAAATAGTGAACATATTCATGCCAAAACGTTTGAGTTCTTATAGAACTAGAAATATCTTTACTTCTATCTCTAAGGATAATATAGATTAAACCAAGAACGTGATCAGAAACTCCATATTGTATTCCTTGAGTAGATTGATAAGAAACCTCAGTCATATTATAGACTCTATAGATAACTGAACCAACCTTAAAACTCTTAGGATAATCAGTATTATATTCCCAATCAAAAGTAGAATCATCCCACCAATGAGTAAATAAGAAACTCAAATAAGCCATTGCAATATCATCAAGATGAGCTTTTTTGCTATTTGGAAATTCGGCATTTAAATTAAGCTCATAAGCAACAATAATAAAGAATGCTCTAACAAGTTCTCTAAGAGATGCAGTTGAATCTAAAGCATCATTGATTTGTATGATACGTTTATCAAAATCAATTTCAGTAGTTTTGACATCAGCGTGTTTAGCTATATAATCAAAAGAACCAATCTTAAAACTGACAGATGTTACTTTCTCATTTAAATCAGTAGGAAGAAAAGGATTAAGAAAAACTGTTTTTATATTAGAATCAATAAAATTAGAAACATAACATTAAGACCAATAGAAACACCACCGATCTTAGCCCACTTAGCAGAACGACGCATATACTTCTTAAGATCTTTAATCATATCTTTATTACTCTTTTCTAGTTCAACAATAGATTGCTTATAAATGTTCGCTTGATTCGTAAGAGTATAAAGAATATGTTTCAAACCATCAATAAGAGTATCTTGCTTAACAATAATGCTCTTTAACGATTTACATAAAGCTGCATCATATTCACCTTGTTTAAGAAGAATTGCAATTTTACGATTATCTTCAAGAGTATATGTAATAACAGTATCTTTAGAGACTTTCAATTCTCTGCCGTATATATCGAGTGATGCTATCATCAGAAACAACATAAACATCAGAGAAGTTCTTAATATCTGTTTCATATTTAATTATAGTTTTATTTGTATTAGCTTTGAGACTATCTATAAGACGTTCTTGTTTTATAGCGTAATTCTCCAAAGCAGAAATAACCCTACCAAGAGAATCCAAACTATGATAAGGAATATCAGTTGTCGATATTCGTTCTTCTTCATTACATTGAATAATATTAGTAAGACATAGAGCCAAAAAAAGGAGTGCTATTAACATTCCCTTAAAATCTATCTTCATAACTCGAATTCTTTAATATTAGTAAGAGTATAAGTAAAAGAATTACCATATAAATCTTTAGCCTTATTTACCAATGGCATAAATTTATCTTCATAATCTCTAACAGATTCAAAAACTTGACAACCAGCAGAATAAAGACCAATAGTACGAACAATTTTCCACTTAGAAGCACGATGTATATTAATACCAGCCATCTCGTAACTAATACGACCAGATAAATCAAGTTTATTATCTCGATTATTGTCACGATAAAGTGGAAGAGGTTTAACTTGAACAAGCGCAGGATAATCACCTTTATGCTTTCCAACTTTAAATGCACCTCTGAATTGACCTTCTTTTAGAATAGCACAACCTTTAGAATTTATAGGTTTAATCAAATTCAAATCAGAAGGATCAGTAGTTATTGAAAACCAATCATAAGTCCATTTACCATTCATCTTAGGATTAACATCATTAGCTTTGTAGAATACAAGAAGAAGATCATTAAATGTACCTGTATCAACAGTATTACATCTAATACCCCAAATGTTCAGATTATAGTTACCTTTATCAAAGATAGCAAAATCATGAACTTTAGCAATCTTACGAAGAACGTCAATATTAGTCTTAGCTATGACATCATCATAAGTAATTAAAGCATTCGTTAATTCACTCATAGTTACTTGATATTATAATTAAACAAATTGGTATTTGCTTTACGTTCTTTATTTAATTGAGCAAGTCTATAATAACAAATGGCTTTAACCTCAGCTTTAAGGTATTTAATATCAACAAAAGTAACAACCTCTTCATGTGGCATATCATCAGGAATCAAAGGATTCTCAATAGTCCTAATATGACAAAGCATATTACCAAGGCATTTAAACCCCCATTGTTCAATCAGATAATCATACATACTTAATTGAAGAGAATAATGAATACCAGTAGAATCCTGTAAATGATTTATAGGAAACAACATAGTTTCATTAGTAACAATATACTTATCTAAGTCAATAGTACCATCTGCTTTCTTAGCCCAATATCCACCTTCAAATCGAATAGGTGCTTTATTAGTTTTCCAATCAAGAATAAAGAACTCATCCCCTTTAACAAATAAAATATCAACAAGACCTGAAATCAAATATTCTGGATGATAAACACCAATCTCAGCATAGATCTCAAATCCCATAGAAGTCATATCCTTAATAAACTCGTAAATTTGAGGATACCTATCAGCAATACCAACAACTCGAAAATAATCAAGATCGAGTCTGCCATAACTATGAGTTCTTATAATATCATCTACTGTATAAATACGACCATCAATAAAACCATTCGCATTTAAATAGTAGTTGTTACATCTTTTCACGCATTGTTCTAGGAAATTATGCTTTTCAGTTCCCTTAGCACAAGCCTTTTCAGTTTCAATCTTCCATTCAGCAAGAATCTGTTTAACAGTCTTACCTCTATATCGAATATATTTACTATAATTTCTATGAGTAGGAGGAACAGGACGACTACCAATATTAGCACAAGCTTCAGCAATAGCTTTCCAATCCTTTTGTTCTACAAACTTACCAATAATAGTAGTAGTAGATATATACTCTCTATCAAGAGCATCAGTATATTTATGCTTTTCCTCGTCGAAGAAGATCGGCAAGTCTCTGGGTATAATCTGCGTCATAAGCTGCTTTATCAGTAAGTTTAAGGAATAGCTTCTTTCGTAATCGTTCATAGAATGCTTTGTGACGTTCTTTCATATATTCATGTGGTAAAGAAGTCATCTTATTAAAATCAAAACCACATTCAGCATAAATATCGTAAGTTTCAGGATGAATCCAATGTTTACCAAAGGAAGGTATTTCAATCTCTCTATCCACACGTTGCATTGCAGTAAGAATAGACATCCACTGACTATCTGCAATATCATTTAGAAAACGTTCAAAATCTTCTTTATTACGAATAAATGTAAGAAAGTCTCTACACCAAATCTGTTCGGGAGTATAACGTTCAATAAAATGACGACCTTTTTTGGTCTTATAATACATCTTAGTAGGTTCCTTTCTTTTACGATCTACAACTGCAACCATTCTCTCATAAAGTCTCGTGACTTGAAGAGGAAATAACCTAGCACCTTTAGCCATAACAGAATTGGATTAATAAATCACACCACCAATTTGATTAAGAGAAATAAGATTACATTCCCAAAATTCAACTTTACCATCTTCACCAACAATAAGCTTACTACGATCTTTAAGACCCGGACGATTTTCGACAACTCTAAAGTTATCATTACCACCAAGAACATCAATAAGCTTTTTGTCAAGATTTTTAATCTTATGACTTAGAGGTACACCTTTGCCACCATAAGACATATCAAGAACAACTTCACGACCGAGCATATCCGATGGGACATTATCAGGAATAGCAATACAATAAGTAGCTTTAGGAACTTCTCTATCGACTTTCATAACATCAGTTACTTCAAGCGGAGACATCTTATATTGATTTGCAATAATAACTCGACCTTCGCCAACCTTAATATTACAAAGAGAACCCGGCGCAACACAAGCTGTTTTAAGATTATTCTTATCAGCTTTAATAGCTTCGATTTTAGTTTGAATTGAATCCATAGTTTAAATAATTTACTTTATAAGATAATCAATGTTAATAGGCACAATCTCATAACCTCTACAAAGACCTGCGTCAGTATAAAAGGTAATATTATACAATATTAACGTAGCACTAACTGTAACAGTGTACATAGTAGTAGGTTTAAAAGGGGGACGGTCTTCAAAAGGGTAAATGACAGAAACGGAAAATCTTTATCCAACACGTCCTCAATGTGAAACAAAGTATAAAATGAGAGTAACAGAATTACCATTAATAATAGTGGGAGTACCAACAATAGCAGCGATGTCTTCAGTTACAGCAGTAGTCAGTACTCCCGACTTCATTATGAGTAAAAGGTCACTCACAAAGATATAAATAAATTAGATATTACAAGGGGTTACTTGAATATCTTTTTCTAAATCTTATATTTTTCTGTTTCAAAGACAATATTCAATAGAAATCTTAATAGTACTAACGTCTTCACCCAGATTTGCAGTCACGCACGCAGTGCCTTGTTCTTCTAAATGCTTCAAATCAATACGCAAAAGCATTCGCAGTACTACCACATTCATACCTTTGTCTATATACACGCACGCACGTGTGCGCTATGCAGAGCTTTGCGATATATATAAGGATATATATAAAGATTACCAAAGGTAATATCAATGACAGTATTACTACTTCAAATTCGTCCGTCCGTAATATGTATTTAATTATATTCAAATAAACCTCTTATCACCCTCCAATACTCACCTACTCATATCCCCTCTTATTACCCCCTATAGTCCCCCTCTTTTCTCCCCTTTTCTCTCCCTCTCTTTTCCTCCCTCTTCTCTCCTTTACAAAGCACCCCGAAGCTACTTAAAGTAGCTTTAAATATAATAGTATTACCTTTAGTAAGTATATGCCCTTCTAAGTTCCTTTAAGTATCTTTAGTAATACTTAGAGGAACATTAAGTAAACTTAGAGTATATATAGGAGTTCCACCCCGCTCAATGCAAAATGTAACAAAGCTACGAAAAGCATCTGTAATACTTAGAGTAACAATACTATCTTGAATAGCTTTGCAACTACCAACTCTAGGAGCTTTGTAACGATCAGCAGACCCCAGTAGGGAAGAAGGACTGGTGACGCGCGGAACATCCGCATCATCACCCGTATTATCAGAGTTAGTATAAGCATTTTCAATGTATTTTGAATAAGCATGAGTAAGATTCATAAGTTTTGCAGTGGTAGAAGTATCTTTAGTAATATTAGAATAACCATGAGTAATAGCAAAATGTTGCTCCCTTCCACACCTATTTCCCTACTGGGGATTACAAGACTCATCAAAGTTATTATAAATACCGGTAGTATTAATACTATTATTACTTAGAGTAACTCTGATATTACTTGTAATATTATCTGTAATAGAATCAACATTACCACATTTCGGCTTACATTTTTGGCAAATTATACACTGAATTTTGATAATGCTTATGCTGATTGTCTTAATGTTACTCTAATTAATTTTAAAGCTAATGCAGATTGTATTGAGTATGCTTTTAGTATTACTCAAATTACTTTGAATATTAGCAAGACTTCTTATTCGATTTACATTGCAAATTCTAATACTCGAATTTGTACACAGAGTAATTTAAGTGCTTATTCTAATTCTTTTGATATTGCAATTGCTTAAGGAACTTTGGATATAAGCAGGGCAGCTAATTTAATTCATTTTGCAATTTCTATTATATAGGCTCGTCTTTACCAATTTTCTATTATTAATTCTAAAGCATTTTCTAACACTATTACTATTCAATTTTCTATTGGCTTTAATGACACTGTTGTTCGACTTTATACCGACTATGAGAGTTTGTGTGCGGGAACTTATTTTATTACAATTTATTGCGGATATTCTCTGGATTTTATTATTGGTTATTTTAAGGCTTTTAGTAATGCAATTTTTTAATTTTGATTCTTATGGAATTTCTATTGATTTTAGTGACGATAATTCTAAGACTTTTGATGATGGTGGTTTTAATAGCTTTGAAGACGGTGTCATTAGTTATGATTTTAATATCATTGCTATAGGGGTTTAATAATACTATTTCTTAGGTTTTAGTAACGTAATTTATAGCTTTAATTCTTATAGTATTTCTATTGGTTTTAGTTTTAATAGTTTTGAAGTTTCTAATGATGATTGTTTTAGTATTTTTGAAGATGGTGTTGCTTAACTTTAGGTCGGGCGTGAAAGTCTGTGTACGGGGACCTCCTTATACGACAGCACCCCCTTGTAATGTTTGGGGGAATGCCCCCGTCGATGATTCATGAGGAATGATTTTCCGAATTGGAACTGCAATTTTCCATAGAGATGTTGCAGTTACAATTTCTATTACCTCACGACTATCTCCGCTTGATAGCATGGATTTAATTAAAATAAATATTAGTTTTGAACCTCACGATGCTAAGGTGAATCGTATCTATCTTATGAATACAATGATTAATGCTCCTGAAGTTAAGAAGATGAATGCAATCGTATTGAATGCAATTGCTGTTCTTAAAGACACTGAAGATTATCAAGATCGTTATCTGATTGATTGCAATGATCTAGAAGGTAATACTATTGAACGCTTGTTCATTGGTAAGAAGATCTTTGATAAGATTGATGGTCTTGTTGGTAAGATCATTGATGTAGTCTATAAAGATTGCATAGCTGATGTTACTCAGTATATTGATGATGAAGACATCAATGAAGAGGTGAAGTTTCACACGACTACCCACAAGCAAGTGGTTGATGTTGTTAAGACTAATGATATTAACTTGTTGATTGCTTGTGCTAAGCATGGTATTAAGGATATGTATAATGAATTAAAAGAGTTAAACAAATGAGAGTATTAAAGACGTTATTGAAGTGCATCATCATATTGGTGGTGCTCTTCTTGTTATCAGCTGCTGAGAGTTTAGCTGATTGGTTTGCATCTAATATTAATGGTGAAGTATTCATTGGATTTCTATTGTGTGTTGTAATTGCAATTACTATTGCATCTATTATTAAACCTGATAAATTTGATTAAGCTATGAGTGATTACTATGAAGTTAATGGTGAAGATTCTATCGAGATTAATCCTTTTACTGAGGCATTATTAGATGAATTAGAATCTTAATGTGTTAAGAGTAGTGCTATTAGTGCTACTCTTATTTTTTTAAGACCCTACAAACTCCGTCTAATCAACACGACTAAACCCCTTATTGTAATTGGCGGTCGTGGTGATCGTCCTAGAAATTCTAATACTTAAAGTTATGGCAAACGAATTAAAGAATCCAGTGAGACGTTCAGTTATCGGTGAAATTATCTCTATTAAAGAGATCAACAAAGACGACTTTGAAGAAGGTAAATTTCGGCATGATTGTCGGATTGTTCGTGTTGATCCTCTGAATGGTGCTCCACTTGTTGATGTTTACATCACTAATGATCAGTATGACAAATACGGTCTTAATGCGATTATATTCGCAGGTAATGTTGTGAACTTCAGCATTGATGAGAATATTGCAGGTGAGACCGGTTATATCGATCCTGATACCAAGGAATGGACGTATCATGCAAAGACATTCAACAGCTTTGCAGGTGCTGACAATGTTGGTAGCTTAGGTCTTATCGGTGTATTTGGTAAACTTGGTGTTGGTGCGGATATTGTTTCCGGCTTCATCAAGAACATCGAGACAGCTCGTAAGCAACGTGAAGCTGTTGTTAAGCCTAAAGCGGTTGAAGCTGTTGCTACTGAACAAGCAGAAGAAGCTGCGTAAATTCCGTGAGGTGGTGCTGAGTATACTCTCAGTGCTGCCTCTTCTTTTTGTTACTTAATTAATCCGACTAATGATCATGAAATTACACGTTATTTATAAAGGTCAAACTGTTGATATTTCTTATGATTTACTTTACATCAATACTGATGAAGTGAATATAAGATTCTCTAATTCAAATGCAGATAGTTGTAAATTTTTAACACAATATCTTGAAGCTAATCGTCTTGATTACGTTCTTAAAGATAGAGAAGACTATAAGGAGATTGTCACACTTCCGGATATATTTGCACTTACTCTAAGTACAAAAGGTACATATCGTTCTCCAGTTGTTAAAGATAATCTCTATGATGCTATTATTAAACGCAGTAATGACATCGAGTTAGCTCATAATGCTATTAGAGAATTTAAGCGTAATGTTAAGATAATTGATGCTAAGCTTGTTGATATGCAAGATGATTTAAGTAAATCTGAATATGCTCGAAGCATTGATAATATTACTAAAGAAATACTTGAATTTAAACGCTGTAAACAGCTTGAAGCCTTAGCATTAACAGAAGAACATTTTGATGTTTCACGTGAAACAATGCCGACAGTTGAGACGCTGGAAGTGGCTTACGAAGTATCGACGTTGTTCAAACTTGAAGACTTTGCGAAGCTTCTATATATTTACAGGTATTTGAAAGATCAATCGAAATTGTCTAAGAAATATCAGAAGGTATATGATACATTAGACAAATTAGAGAAGTATATGTACCCGGAATATGTTAAAGAAGTTGAAGCGTTAGGACAGAATTTATTTGCTGAATTGCAAGAGAAAGCTGCGAAATGGGCGGAGAATGAACCGAATATTAGTGAGTGGGTACGGGAGAAATGTAGGCAGTTTGGATTTGAGGTTGAGAGTGAGGATGAGGAGTAGAAATGGGATTTGTAGCAGCATCTCCACAACCATTCGCAATACCGTCTTCAAAAACATCTTCTCACGCGCCTCTCCGACATTCAAATATTGCAAATTAAATTCAAAGTATTTCAATCTGAAAATCGAAAATCGTAAAAAGTTTTGAATTAGCATTAGAATGTATGCAATTAAAATCTGTGAAGTATTAGCACTATTTGCAAATTAAATTCAAAGTATTTCACGCCGAGAATATAAAGCTGCAAAAAGTTTGAATTAGAATCTGAATTTGCGGAAATAGAATCTGCGAAGCTATAATAGTAATTGCAAATTAAAATCAAAATATTGAACATCGAATATCGAGAGTTGTAAAAAGTTTAGAATTAACTGTAGAAAAGATGCAATTAAAAGCCTAGAATTTATATGCGAAATACTAGAAACAATGCAAAATGCTTCAAAATGCGAATCTGAATCTTTAAAGAATTTAGAGTAAGCATTAGAGTATATGCAGTTAAAAGACTCAAAGCGTTAGCACTAGATTCAAAATTAATTCAAATAGTTTCAAAATCTCAACCTTGAATATCAGAATTATTTAAATTAGAATCAGAATGAATATTCTTAAAACTCTTAATATTTGCAATTGTATCAATGTTATATTCAGTATAATTAATGCAGAATAAAGCAATTTGAATATAATTAAGAGTATAGAGTATAGAGTATATAGTATTCAGTGAGCTATTAAATGCTTTAGAAATATTCGCAGAAATATTCGCAATAAATCCTAAGCATATTCAAAACAATTTGCATTAACATTCCGAATATCAAAATGCTTCGAATTGGTATCAATATGATTTGAAGTAAACTTAGATATTTTTAGATTAATTATTTGAGCTTTATAATTAATACTATATCTCATTGAATTTGTAGTATTAATTTCATTTAAAACATTAAACGTATGGTAGTATATATTAAAGACCGAATAACAGATGAAATCATAGCAGTAACTTATGATGTATTCGTAGTATATGGAAACGAATTAATATTCACTAAACAGAAAGCAGCAAAAGCTATTGCAAATAGTTTAAGTGATTCAATATTATTCTTAGTACATAGAGAAGCAAAGCATTTTATCTCGTATTCAGCAGAAATTGACCAATCAATTGTAACATTAAATAAAAATTTAATTGCAATTGCAATGGACAGTGGAAACAAAGAGTATGAAATAAATCACTTAGAGTATAAAAACCAATTAGAACAATGGAAACATGACATCGAGAACTCTAAGAATAGTTGTAACTGATATTAAAGCAGAATGGTTAGTTCCAGTAACAGCATCAATATCATGGGTAGATTACCAATTAGTTCTTAAATTAACATCGTCACGAACAAGACACGGGGTACAAGAGTTTCTTAGAAGAAACAATATACCTGTAACAGAATTCGTAGATGAAAAAGAATTAATAGTAGATCCAAGTGAATTACAAGAAGTATCTATAAAAGAATCCAATATAACAACAAAGGAGATTTTAGAGAGACTGAATGACGATGAGTATTAATCTTGATATTATCAATAATGGTTATAAGATTAACTATAGTATGTGTAAGGTATAATGTGACAATGGAAATATTGTGTCACAAAGATACCGAATGTATAGTATCAGATGAAACAATAGAAATAAAAGCAACATCAGATAAAGTAAGAAATAAAATCAAAGATTTTTGTAAATTCGCAAGAATAAGTATAAAAGAATATCCAATTATTCATAAACTTGTAATATCAAGAAAATCAAAGAAGATATTCGTAAAGACTTTTAACAATCGGTAGAGCTTTCCAATCCCCAATAGGGAACAAGGACTGGAAGGAGCAGCAATCAGCACCCCTATAATAATAACTTTAGAAATGGAAGATTATTTTACAACAGAAGAAATAGTAGGAGCATTAGTATTCATATTTTTAGCAATTGTACCTCCATTAATATTGGAGTATCGAGAGAAACATCGTAAGTAGTATTAATATTAATATTTAATAATTATGACATTTATAGGATTTTTAGCTGTAGTATTAATATTATTTCTATTATTCCGTTTGTATATATACAATCTCGAATCAGAAGAACGTAAAAAGAAATATGAGAAGAAGCCTATAAAAATTAATGAGGAATCTCATGTTCAATTTCATTATTTTGATGAAGAGGATAATTGTATAGAAGATTATGAAGAATATACGAATCGTATGCAAGAAATATGGGGATATGATCCGTATAATGTTGAACCAACAGAAAGTTATTGTGAAAGAGCAATACATATAGAATAATATTAAATTGCATTACCATTATGAGAAAGAAACTTCTCACAACCAAAGAAATTAAAAGATATATCAAGACACATGATACGATAGAAGAAATATTGTATTGTTTAGTGTTTTTCTTAGTACCATTTGTATTTTACTTAGCAGCACATTTCAAATATCTATTTGACTATGTGAATGATGATGAACTTCAAGTGTACTTAGAAGCTGAAAAGAAATATTCAGCAGCAACAAGAATATGGTTATTGGCAATAATAGCAATACTCTTAGTAATACTGATAGTAAAGATTTGACCGCCATATATTGAGAATGAGCCTTTGTTTAATGGAGATGACCTCTCGGTTGTCTCCATATAATTAAGGTCACAGAAGGCAAATTCAAACGTTTTAAATGGCATTTTCAAGTCTGACTTCCGGTATGGTAAAATCGGTTATAAATAAAAGTAAACTCAAATTTTTATGTTTGTAATAGTAGCATCAAGTGCAAAATCAGATATTGAATCAAAGGAATGTGTATGTTTAACTAAAGTAGACAAAATAGAAACATACTTTAATAAAACACGAGTTGCGTTCGCATCATTAGACACAAAGAACGATGCAGAATATGAATTAGAAGGAGCAGATATAAACTATGAATTTGTGACTTCATTAACATTAGAATTTAAACAAACACAAATAATCGCAATAATGCCTTAAAAGATGTATATACAAATAAAATCAAAATCATGTACAACATCAGTAATAGCTGTTGTATCTGTGAAAGAAAAAGATCTCAATGAGGTAGAAATAAAATTCAAAGATAAAGAAGTATTAAAGTTAGCAAGACTAAACTTATCTAACGTAGGTTTAACTGTATCCGAACGTGCGTTTAAAAGAATGAGAATAAAAGGATACAAACAGTTATTAATTAAATAAATTGTAATTATGGAAATACAAGTAGTACAAGTGAACAAAGCAACCATTAAGGATGTTATTAGTATTCGTAGCAATGATGCTAATAGCGCAGTAGTTGTATTTAAAGATGCAGCAGCATTTAATACAGCTAAAAAGATATTATCATCAGTTAAGATGAAGTTTACACCATTACATGTAACACCAATGATGTATCTACCACAGGGTACTGCATTGCTTATAACAGTATGAGTATATGGAATATTCTAAAAAGTTTCTATCTCAATTTAAAGTAGATGCAACAAACTATACATATGTGCCAGTTGATAATCAACCACACGTAGTACCACTTATAAGAAAAGGTACAACAAAAAAGTTTGAAGCATTGGTATATGCAGAAGAATCATCTTTACGAGCATTCCAATGTGCAGCAATACAATGTGATTTAAAGTTATTACAAGACTGTCAAGGGTGTCGATGTTTGCCGGGTGGACGTAAAGATGGAAAAGCCGTAGTATTTAAAATAGAATACATTTATCAAGTGCATGAACAGTGATATATTTAAACCTAGCTTACTTCCAGATAAGGATAAGATCGAGTTTGTAAAGCTAGTGCAGCAAGAGTACAAGTACATAGGTTCAATAAAATATAGACCGAGTTTAACATTATGACAATTTAACATAGAAACGGGAGAATTAAAATCCGAAAAAGTAACAGTTAAAAAGCAATTAGTATGGACGTCTAAAGGTAATTATACTAAGAAGACACGTAGCGTCATTTACGAGGACAAATGCGTTTACGTGCAGGCGTTAAATAGAAAGAACGCTGAAAAGAAGATCCTCAGAGTTATTAACAATGTAATTAGAAAAAGACAAGAGAATCAATAATTGTACATTTTATTATTTTATGGTTTACAGTAGCATTACTAATTGTATTAGTTATGTTTTTAGTGGATTCAATAGGTTATATGTATTATCACCGAATGGAAATGGTTTGGTACGTTCAAATGATGATAACATTAGTGTTATCATTATTCATTTTAGATGGAATAGTATTAATAGTATTCGCATTTGAATCATTTTGTTCAGTTGTAGGTCTATTGCAAGACGTATCTGTAACTGCATTATCATCGAGATAAGTGTTTGATTATTAGATTAAGTCAAAATTAATGCTTATCTTTGTAGGCTTTATGATGTTTGAGTTTCAAACGTAGTTATTAATCTATTTATTAATCTTTCTTATTATATGGCGAAAAAGAAAAATCTAAAGACATTTGTTATTCAACAAAGTGATATTGATAAGGCTATTAATTATCACTTAGATAAAGGCGGTAAAGATCATAGATATCTTGCTGATTGTTTAGAGCGTGAAATGTTTTACAGTTATTGCTTGGAAACTATTCATCGTTCTGTTCGTCCGTGGGATGGCTTTCGGAAGATATTGAATACTGTTGTTGATAGTTTGTTTTGTGATATGTCTTCGATTACAATTAAAACAATTGCAATTGACGGTGCTATTACATTCCGAACTGCTCAATGTAATGGTGTGAGATAATGAGTGGTGAATGCAGTAATTGCGAATATAGACAGCGTAGGGGTAATAACCCTCGTTGTCTAGTTTGTATTTATTTCAATCCTGCAATATTTAATAAAGGTTTTACTAATGTTAAATCACAGCATTTTATTACTAAAGTTGAGAAAGCAATTGAAGATGCTAAAGTATTCAGAGATAAGGCTAAGATTGCTGATTTACGACTTAAAGTTAAAGATGTTGATGAAATTCTTAATTCAAATGATAATTCTCGTATATTTCAAGAGATATTTGATGATAAGAAAGAGCATTGGCAAAAACTTGGACTTAATGTTGCAGATATATGTGGATTTGAAGATGCACATAAAGAAGTTTCTGAAGTTCATGAAAGTGATAAAGGTAATTTCTATTTTACATTTCCATGTTCTACAAGACTTAGAAATAAATATGTTCGCATTTATGGAACTGATATTTCGACGAGAGCTGCTATTGAAAAGATGTACCCTGATACTGATTATATTCAATATGATTCTGTAGAATGGAATACTCCTAATAAATATACTCGTCGTAAACCTTGTGATTGTTATACAGAATGGATATAGAAAAAGCTTTTGAGAGTATTCAAAATAATCTCATTGTTACTAGAGAATGTGATCATTGTATTACTCAAGTTTGTCCTTGTTGTGGTAAGTATAAATTTAGTGCTGATCCTAGCAATGTTATGGGTAATTGCCTAGATTGTGGATATACTGTTATGAATAACAGAGGTACTATTAAGAAATTCAAAGGACAAGGTGTATTTGCACTATCTCGTGGTGCTAAAGGTGGTATCTTTTCAATTGTTGAAGGTGAATGGGAAGCCGCAATTGAAACACTACCTAAAGCTGTTACAGATGCTTTTGATTGTACGATTAATGAACTTGATTATTGTATTCTTCATTCTGTTAAAGATGATAAAGTAGTTACTATTGATTTTAAAGGTATGCTCTAAGTTCCGCCCCGTTCCAGTCCTATCTCCCTACTGGGGTCTGGAAATGCTATGTGGAGTGATGCTAATACTAAAGTATATATTATGACTGAAATAGACTTTGTTGTTGGTGATAGAATTGTTACCTCTAGGGGAATCTATGGTACTATTGTATCTATTGATGAGAGTGCTGATACTTCTCAAGTTAATATTGGTAGCAAAATTGTCACTTTGTATAATAATCAGTTATGGTCGATTAAGAATCGAATTTCTGTTGTTTGTTATTATACAGATGGTTATGAAAATTATAATAGGTTTGTTACACTTCCTAAACAGTTTAAACTATATGACTTTACTAAGCCATTAGATAATGAATTGTTGGATTATTGTAAAAAAGTTATTACTAAAAGTGTTAAAGGTATTTTTACGATTACGAAAATTGAAATTTAAATATGAAAGCAAATCTTACTTATTCTCTTATCTCTGCTGATTTAAAGCAAGGAATGTATTTGTTGATCAATGATCATCTCGGTTATGTTAGTCGTATGAATGGCGATGAAGTGATTATTTCGTTTTATTTCGAAGACGGTAAAGTCATTAAGCTTGCTAAGCAAACTATGACTCGTGAAGATGCTATTCATACTTATGGCGAATCTGTAATCAAGTTGATTGCAATTGTTGATGGGAATCCTATTTCCATTAATCATCAGAATTATAAGAAGATTTTTACTCCTATGCTTACATTTGCTAAAGGTGCAGAAGAATCTTATATTGGTGAATTTATTCGTACTAAAGAAGGTCGTAATCCTCTATACGGTGAAGTATTTCCGGTTTATTCTATGCTTAAAAGTGGTGATACTGTCACTATTACAAGTCTTGAAGTTGTTGACCGTTACAGTTTATATGATTCTACTAAAAGATTTGTTAAAGTTAAAGAAAAGAAATCCGGTTCTAAGTTCTTAGTTACTCGTATTGATGATGAGAAAGAAGAACTTCTTGTTAATCGTAACGATGTAACTCTTGGTGAAAAAGACAAATATGATTTATTTAATGTTATGAATTTTGATGCGTTAAAGAATCTTGTTGCAAATGGTGAAGCAAAGACTGTTGAAGCTAAAGGTAAAACAAAATCTGAAGCTAATCCTAATGGTAATGCTTTTTATCGTTTGCATAAGAGCAAATGGAAAGCTACTTATAGTAAACTTGAAGGTCAAGATCATTATCAGTGGCTTGCTGTTCGTGAAGAAGATGAAGCAAACAATGAAGCTAAACTCGTTGTTCCTATCTCTGTTCCTATTACAAATATTCCGAAACATCAATTCAGTGGTTTCGATAATGAGTATTGGATTCCGGGTACAATTCGTGAAATGAATCAAGCTAAGGCTGATCTCAAGAATTTTGTTCCTTTTAGAGAAGGTCTTCCGATCTTTGGTAAACTTACTACTACTGTTCTTAATGATAAAGAGTTTACTTATTTTCTTCTTGATAATATTAAACAAGAATCTGTTAATCACTACATCTTTAAGCATCGGGATATTACCGAGGAACGCCGGAGTGAATTAACCATTAAGAAGCTGTCTACGCTTTAATACAAACTCGTAGAGGCATTTTTGTATTGAAATAAACCAATTGGTTCACTTTAATACAAAGTGTCTCTATGGGTCTAAAATGAGCCAAAATGAGGATAGTTAAAATTGAAGTGCCTGTTTATAGGTATGCTGAACTTAGTGATAGTGCTAAAGAAGCTGCTAAAAGTAATATTCTTAGTATTACACGTAATGCTCAAGATTTTACTGATTTTGTTAAGCATACTCTTGATGTTTTAGGTGTTGAAGAATCTGAGGTTTATTATAGTCTTGGTAATTGTCAAGGAGATGGTCTTTGTTTCACTGGTCGTATTACATGGAATAAAGCTATTGAGATCCTTTATATTAAAGAAAGTATTGCTAAGCTAGATAAAGACTTTATTAAGTCTTGTGAAGATTGTATTTATTCTATTAATTTCTATAAACTTGATAGAATGTATAATCATTGCAATACAGTTACTGTTGAATTTGAAGATAGTAGCTGGATGTATGCTGAGGATTTTACTAAGCTTAAAGATATATTTCTTACTTGGTATAAAGCTCTTTGTAATAAATTTGAACATCAAGGTTATAAATGGTTTTATGAGATTAGTGAAGAAGATGTTATTGAGTATTGTAATAATAACGATATAGAATTTACAGCTGATGGAGACGTCTTTATTGAACCTACTTAAACCTTATGAAGATATTAGTATTGCTTTTCAACGTTATCTTCTCCAAGTTACTAATGGTAGTGGTAATTTTATTGAGTTTGCTACTACGTTATCTTGGCGTATGCAGTTGGGAATGGTTTTGGAGTTTCTCGATATTGTTTATGATGTCACAATTTCTATATTCCCTAACGGAGGAGCTGTTATCAAAAGTATTAACGGAAGACAAATGGTTGCTGATGTGTATACAACTACTGAACCTGTCCACCCGCTTGTTCGTTATTACAATACTATTGATGTTGCTTGTAAATACATTTTAAAGCCTTTTTAATATGATTAAAATTAAACTTATTGGTCAAGAGCTTAGTGGTAATCTTTATATTACTGAAAGAGGTACTTATATTATGGATACAAATTTTTCTAAGAGTAAAAATACATCTCGTATGAGTTTGCATACTCTTAGTTGGAATAATCCTGATGGTGAGCCTAATAAAGCTCTTAAATCTGATAAATTTGTTGTTGTAGATGAGTTCTGATTTTAATAAAGATGCGCTACTTAGGTCTGCCAAACGTATTAATGTTTCTTATTTTAAAGAACAACAAGAAGATGCTATTAATGCTATTTGGCAATGGTGGCAATCACAATCTATAAGTTTTACTCTTAGTGGTTATGCTGGTACTGGTAAAGCTCTTCTTGATGATACTAAGGTATTAACCATTAATGGTTGGCACAGCA
>OLNQ01001085.1_pt1 | contig 26897 bp, 18 predicted proteins | sample 1672821 | NCBI WGS metagenome assembly OLNQ01 (sample SAMEA3136727, study PRJEB25190) | human gut metagenome | biome: human gut; feature: human-associated habitat; material: faeces | place: Austria | collected 2013 | reverse complement strand
AGAAGTTGTGCTTTTTCATCTTACTATATTTATTGTTTTGGGATTATATGCTTGTATATCTGTGCAATAGAGGAGACTGGATAGCCTCCTTTTGCTTTATTTAGAAGGGACAAAGGGAAAGCTTTTTAGGGTCTCCTCTCTTTGCCCCTACAAAGATACGCAATTAAAGTGGAGAAACAAACTATTTCCACAAGACCTTGCGCTAAAGTTCTTTTTTCTAGGTCCGCAAGGTGCTTTGCGGAGGAGACTATTTCCCTAGGGAGGCTTATCCTCTTGCGCCATCACCCCGCTGTGACTTCTGTCGGGGAGCCTTCTTGAATTTGGAAGAGGCGGTAGGGGACTTGCTTCGAGGAGATAATCTCATCGAGGTACTTGCGGTTCGTGTCGGTGATAAAGATTTGCCCGAAGGTGTCCGTAGCGACGAGCTCGATGATGCGCTCCACGCGGTCGCTGTCTAGCTTGTCAAAGATGTCATCGAGGAGCAGTAGGGGAGCCGTCTGATTGGTCAGATGCTGCTGCAGGTAGCGGTACTCGGCTAGCTTGTAGGCGATGAGGTAAGTCTTGTTTTGCCCTTCGGAGCCTATTTTGCGCATGAGATTCTCGCCGAGGAGCATCTCAAAGTCATCTCTGTGGCAACCGGTCGCCGTGAAGCCATACTCGTAGTCTCGCTGACGGCGGTCTCGTAGTATGCGCAGCTGCTCCTGGGCGGTGCTGGCACTGCCGGCACTAAAGGATAGGACCGCACGCTCTACCCCCGCAGCGAGATGCTGATAGATCTGATCGAAGGTGGGGACGAGTTCATCGACATAAGCCTGTCGCATCGTCGTGACCGCTAGCCCCGTCGTCGCTAAGGTCTCCTCGAGGATGTCCATCAGAGCAGGCTCGTGGATTTGATTGCGCAACATATTGTTGCGCTGGTCGAGTGCCCTATTGTAGTTAATCAAGTTCGCCAGATAGGTCGCATCTTGCTGTGAGAGAATACGGTCCACAGAGCGTCTGCGCTCGTCGCTTCCCCCACGTATGAGTCTCTGATCGTGTGGCGAGATGATAACCAGTGGGTAGCGTCCTATGTGGTCGCTGTGACGCTTGTAGAGACGACCATTGCGAGAGAGCTGCTTGCTCCGCTCAGTAGAGATGCGCAGGCTGATCTTATCCTCCTGCCCATCGTCCCATAGGTACTCGCCCTGGATAATTGCCTCCTGCGCTCCGTGGCGTATGGCGTAGCGGTCAGTCGTGCCTAGATGCCCACGCACCACCGAGAGGTAGTGGATAGCATCTAGGAGATTGGTCTTACCCATGCCATTGCCCCCGAAGAAGCAGTTGAGCTTGGGAGCGAAGTGGCAGTTTGCCGTAGCGACATTCTTAAAGTTGATGACACTCAGCGAGCTTAGTATCATAGTCGAGGCTCTATTCCTAACTGCTGCATAGGTACAAGTAGCTCTTCGTGCACCTCACGTAGTCGGCTCGTGAGTTGCTCTGTGGCGTGGCAGAGCGGCAGGCGCACTGCACAGGTCTCTATGAGCTGAATGGTGTGAAGCAGTCCCTTGATGCCTACGGGATTGCCTTCCTTAAAGAGCAACTGATACATCTCCGTAAAGAGCGCATCAATCTCATCCGCCTGCTCCCGCTGCTCCGTAATAAGCGCTGAGACGAGTGCTTTGATTGCTTGCGGATAAGCGTTTGCCACGACCGAGACCACTCCGTCGCCCCCTGCACGGATGATATCTTTCGTCAGGTGATCATCGCCTGAGTAGACCAGCAGGTCAGGACGGCATAGCTCACGAATCTGACCAATCCGCTCCACATGCCCCGAAGCCTCTTTGATACCGATAATCTTTGCCGAGTCACGTTGCAGCCGAGCCACCGTCTCGGGCAGCAGGTCGCAACCCGTACGCGAGGGGATGTTGTACAGTATGATTGGCTTCTTGCTCGCCTCGGCAACAGCCATAAAGTGGAGGTATAGTCCCTCCTGCGTCGGCTTATTATAATAAGGTACCACCGAGAGGATGGCATCGACATTGTCATAGATTGGGTCGCTCATACGCTGGCACAGGTCCTGCGTGTTGTTGCTCCCGACACCTATGACCAGCGGACAGCGCCCATCGATGGCTCGTCGCACCACATCAATCAGTAGCAGTCGCTCAGGGTAAACGACCGTAGGCGACTCGCCCGTAGTGCCGAGTAGCACCACAAAGTCGCATCCGCCTGAGACCACATGCTCCGTCAGACGGCTCAGCGAAGCCGAGTCCACCTGCCCATTCTCCAGAAATGGAGTAATCAACGCCACGCCAGCGCCCGTCAGATGGCTATAAGGATGGTAAGTATATTTGTCGTACATATATAATAAGGTATAACCCCTAGCAATTTGTCCAGTTCATATCGAGCAGCTCCGCACGAGCCGCATTGTACTCAGCAATAAGATTTTCGAAGATCTGAGCCACCGGCTGCACCTGCTCTATCTGCGCAGCCACCTGACCAATCTCTAGCTCGCCCTCATCGAGGTCTCCCTCGAAGATACCGCGCTTCGCTCTGGCCCGTCCTAGTAGCTCTCGTAGCTCATCGGCAGAGGCACCCCGAGCTTGCAGGGTAGCCACCTGTTGGTAAAAGTCGTTCTTCAGCAAGCGTGTCGGAGCGAGCTCCTTGAGGGTCAATATCGTGTCTCCCTCGTCACTCTTGACACACGCCTCCTTGAAGGCTGCATGCGCGCTACTCTCCTCACTCAGCGCAAAGAGCGTCCCAATCTGCACACCATCGGCACCTAGGCTCTGAGCCGCTAAGATAGAGCGCCCCGAAGCTATCCCGCCAGCCGCCACGAGGGGCAGGTCAATAGCCTCGGCCACAGCCGGTATCAGCGCTAGCGTCGTCGTCTCCTCACGACCGTTGTGACCACCCGCCTCAAAGCCCTCAGCAATTACCGCATCGACACCAGCCTCTTGGCACTTGACGGCAAACTTCGTACTGCTGACCACGTGCATCACCTTGATACCGTGCTTATGGAGGAGGGGTGTAAAGCGCTTGGGACTACCCGCCGAGGTAACCACGATAGGCACCTGCTCCTCGATGATAATCTGAATCAACGTATCAATCTCAGGATAGAGCAGCGGTACATTAACCCCAAAAGGTCTATTCGTAGCCTCACGGCAGCGGGCTATATGTTCGCGTAGCACCTCAGGGTACATCGAGCCAGCCCCTAGGAGGCCCAGTCCCCCCGCATTGCTCACAGCCGAGGCCAGTCGCCAACCGCTACACCAGACCATACCACCCGCAATAATCGGGTAGCGAATGCCTAGCAGGTCGCAGAGTCTATTCTTCATATCGTCTCAATTCAAAATTCAAACTTCCTGCACAAAGCTACACAAATCAGCCCACATATCCGTCACGCTCACGCTCATCTTAGCTTTGCGAAATCGATGTCGGAGGCAGTTGTTGCACATTTCGCAACAACTGAACTACTCGACAACTCTACTCCCCTCAGATTGAATGTCATACTCCAGAACGGCTAGCGTCACAAGTAGTGATCCGTGCATTATCTGCCCAATGCTTCTTTTAGCTTTTTAATTTGCTTGGCGAAGCTTGCTGAATCCTTTTCTTTCAGCTTATTGATATTCAAAAGTTTCCACTCCACTGACGGATACTCCTCGAAGCTTGGGTATGGTATAAGAGACCATTGAGGTGCGCCACTCTCAAATGAAATCAAGAAGTCTTTTTCCGACTCTGAGAATAGGTCTTGAACTCCTTGGATTAACTCCGAACGGGTGACTTCATAGTCTTGATAAGTAAATGGCGTATCAGTCATTCCCATGAATTGTGTCTCCATCACCTTTGTTTGATCAATTAGGTTGGGCAAGATCGACTCTGATATAGGCCGGTCACTACCTAGGAGGCTGTATAGTATTCCTTCTTTTACATCAGACAATGAGTAGTCCATATACTTGACATCGAAGAGGTCTCTAGGATGTTGTCGAGAAAGAGCCGCAGCTATCTTTCCTCCATATAAAAGTGAAATGGGGACAACGTTTGCCTCACAATACATCCCAAACTCATCTTGAGCTCTAGCACACAATGGAGTCACTTGAGGAGTCCCAGAAATAACACCACGCTTTGTCTGATTGACTTCAATCTTTACTTGACTTCCTCTGAAGCTACAAAGGAGCTTACAAATATCTGGACGATGTGCTATTTGAATTCCTTTGATAGACTGCCTTAACTTATCGGAGATTCTTCTTAAGCAGGCGTTGATGTTATCAATACTCTCTGTGCGTCCTAATATCCGGACATAGGTAAGGTCTATATCTATTGAGTAGCGTGGCAGGTCTTTGACGAAAAGATTGATCGCTGTACCACCATGTATTGCCAGATCCTCTTCCTCCGTGATGGCTGGAATGATACGTATTAGAAGTTCAACCTTACTTCGATAGTTATTCGTAATCATATAATTCTTGAGGCACTGTTATCTGGTATTTCTCTACATATACACCAGGATTTGCTAAGGCTCTCTTTCCCTTTCCTAGATTTATTTTTGAGACATCTAGTCGTCTGAACCAAGGTAGCTGAGCCTTGTCTGCAAAGTACAGGAGTAGTCGATTAACCTTGACAGAACGGCTCATCTCCAGTAGCTCTTGTAGCAAGTTGACCCTTAGTGTGGTAAGCATCTCTGTCACATAGTACGCATCCATAAGAGAGTAGTACTGGGGAGACAATGATAAAACCTCAAGTATAGCCCTTTCTGGAGAGGATGCAAAAACCTCGTAGCCACCCACCTCAAGGAGATCGATGCCTACCTCACTACTGGAGAAGAGATTCGTGCTAAAGATTTCGAGGTTTGCAAAGAAACTACTGGTCTTCAGCCACTTGGGTATATGTTCACCACGGGGCTCGTATAAGAACATCGGTTCCTCCCCTATGTATCCATAATGAGAGAAGCCCCGTAATCCTAATGCAGTAGATGCTCCAAGAGCATACTTCTTGTCTAAAAGCTTGTGATAAGAATAGAGAACAGCGTATAGAGTCGGGGTATATCCATCAAAGCAATATACACCATTGGCTATTCGCTGTAACCAGTTACGTCTTACGAAGTCAGCTAACTCTGACCTTGTAAGACCCTGTTGCCCCAACCAAGCAGAAAAGAGGACTGGAGTCTCTTGGGATTGCCTCTGCAACTGTTTTATTTTAGTCGACATTTGTACGCTGTTTCGCCTACAAATATACGAAAAAGCAAACTGGACACAAAGAAACTGCACTTCGTTTGAGCTAAGACCTAGGCGTCTCTCCCCGTTAAAGGTTACTGCGTCAAGCTGGTTCGACAACGGACGCCCTCCCGCTAGACACTCTCGTGCTTCCCTACGCAAATCAGCCCACATATCCGCCACGCCCACGCTCATCTTAGCTTTGCGAAATTGATGTCGGAGGCAGTTGTTGCACATTTCGCAACAACTGAACTACTGGACGACTCTACTCCCCTCAGATTGAACTGTTGCAAATTTTGCAACAGTTGCTCATCCACCCGCTAAAGCCTATCCGTGCGTCGCTAGGCCTGCTCTCTATTGAGGATGAAGTCTCGGAGATGGCGGTCTATGGCAATGGTTAGGTTAAATCCTGAAAGTGCTTTGCCTGTTGTCTGCTGGAAGTAAGCCTTTGCTTTATCACGGTCGGTGCTTTCTTTCAAGTGGTCAAATTGACCAAACTGATCTAAGTCTTTTTCCGTAGGGTGGCGATCTATGATTTGTTGCAGTATGCCTCTGTCTATGCCTAGACTCTCGATCAGCTCATTGACAGCTGCCTCTTGGCTACGCTTCATGTAGTCTGTGATGTAGTCACGACAGCTCTTGTCGGGCTCTAGTACGATATCATTTGTCTGTATCTCATGTAGCAGTACCTCAGCAAAGCGTTGCTCTGCTTGGGGTAGAGAGGCGAAGGAGGTCGATAGCTCATTGAGCAGCCTGTCCAGTTCTTGCTTCGAGATGCCCTCTTGGTGGAGTGCCTTGACGTATCGCTCGAAGTTTCGATTCATATAGTCCGTGTCGATCTGCTCCGTATTGATCTCCACAAGATAGGGATCCACCTCATAGGGCAAGTCTCCCTCACGGTGCGAATCATCATCACTACTAGTGAATAGCTCCTTGTAGCGCTGCGCAAGGGCATTGTAGCTGTGCTCATCGTGGTGAAGTGTGTAGCTATGTCCATCAACTATATAGGTAGCTTTATCCCAGCGAAATCCTTGTAGCCGAGCTGCCTCGAGGTAGTGATTGTACCGCCTGAAGAGCTGTGCGAAGCGTGCCTTCCGGTCATTTTCATGAGGAAGTCTAGAGAAGTTTTCTATTCCCTCATTTGTGAAGAGCGAGCTTATCTCTGCAAACACTTGGTTCATCCCCTCTATGTTCTGTCCCAGCTTGTCTACGAAGAGGTCTAGTGGCTGATCGCCCGAGTAGAGCCGTACCGCCTCTTCTATATTGCGCCGCATCGTGTGCGGACGCTGGTAATACTTAATCACCCCAAAGGGCTTCTCAGGTCCGAAGAGACGATTCGTACGTGAGAAGGCTTGTATCAGGTCTGCGTACTGCAGCACCTTGTCTAGGTAGAGCGTGTTGACCCACTTAGAGTCAAAGCCCGTGAGCATCTGTGAGACCACGATCAGGAGGTCTATCCGCCCCTCCGGCTGGAGGTTGATGTAGGGCTTCTTGTGTGCTAGTCTGAGGGAGAGGTCCTTCTTGAACTTAGCGTGTCCTGCTAGGTCAAAGCTCTGCCCGTAGCGCTCATTGTAGTCTTGCAGTATCTCCACCAGCCCATCCTCCTTGTAGAGCACTTGGTCGGGATTGTCATTAGGTAGAGACGGGTCAAAGAGTGCCGTGACCTTCAGCTCAGGGGCTCGCTCCTTAAAGATGCGGTAGTAGCGTATCGCCTGTGGGATGCTATTAGTAGCAAAGAGAGCGTGAAACTTTCCCCCACGGCTGCGAATCTTCAAGTCCTCTAGTATATCCGTCACCACCGCTTGGCAGTGCTCCTCTTGCTCGTACTGGGCATTGGGTAGCTCATCCTCTATGCCACTCAGGTAAGAGCCATCGGGCTGTAGTGCACCCGCCATCAGACGCGCCATCCAGGCATCGTAGACGCTCCGACGTTCCTCGTTATGCCACACCTCCTCCTCGGAGGTTACGCCTGCCTTCTCTAGTGCCACCACACGACGCAGATCCTTGTCGCGATAAGTCAAAACTTGGTAGGGGTCGAAGCCTAGCACATTCTTGTCGCGTATGCCATCGGCTATGCTGTAGCGGTGTAGCTCATTGCCAAATATGTCCGTCGTCGTATTGCCTCGTCGCTGATTCACCTCTTGTATGGGAGTGCCCGTAAAGCCAAAGAACATAGCACGGGGGAAGGTCGCCTTAATCTCTGCAAAGCTATCGCCAAAGGTCGAGCGGTGACACTCGTCCACGATGAAGACCAAGCGGCGAGGCATCTGCTTCTGTAGTATCTGCCTGTCAGACTCACTGCTCGCTATGAGAGCTAGCTTTTGGATCGAGGTGACGATGAGAATGCAATCATTGTGTTTAGGAGCATCCTTATCTGAATCTTCTTTATTATCGTCATCTTTACCTGTCGACTTCTTGCGACATAATAGAGTGCGTAAGGCAACCGTGTCCTTCGTTTCTGTGATATCATCTTGGAGCGTTGCGAAGTCGCGATAGTCGTCTATGGATTGAGTACCAAGTTCAATACGGTCTACGACAAAAACCACCTTGTCGGCTTGGTTCGTAGCAGCGATCAGCTGAGCCGCCTTAAAGCTCGACATCGTCTTACCGCTACCCGTAGTGTGCCATATATAGCCACCCAGCTGGCCATCTTCGGTCGTCCAGTCACGATGCGTCACCACCTTGTCGTAGATAGCTCGCACCGCCTCGTACTGATAGGAGCGTAGCACCTTGAGTATGCCGTCAGACTTGTCCGCTATCGTGTAGTAGCCTATGAGCTGGTGCGCCATAGGGATCGAGAGGAGATAGGTAGCTATGTAGTCCCAGTCGTTACGAGGCGTATTGTTGAAGTCTGCCCAGTGAAAGAAGAAGTTTGTGTTAAACTGCCCATCTATCCCGGGATTGGCAAAGTAAACTGTCTCCTCAGGAGTCATCGCTACGAAGATCTGTATCAGCCCATAGATCCCCGTGAAGAGTTGCTCGCGACTATACTTCTCTATCTGATGGTAAGCTTGACTGACCGGTATGCCGCTCTTCTTTAGCTCGATGTGTATGAGAGGCATACCGTTGATTAGGAGCATCAAGTCACCACGCCTGTCCTGTGCGAGGGGCGTGGCACGTCGGAAGCGTGGCTGTCGTGCTATCTGATAGCGACTCTGCCCAGCAGCAATCTCCTTCGGGTCAAAGAGCTTCAGCGAGACCTCCTTGCCTAGGTGGTAATGGTCATCGGGATTGTCACGCTTGATGCTCGTCGTCTGACCATTGATCCAGCCGCAGAGCGCTACGGGCGTGCGTAGCTCAGCAATCTGTGTGAGTAGCTGCTCTATCTCGGTGGAGGTGAGCGGGGCGTTGTTGAGCCGATCTATCGTGTTGTTGTTTCGGTAGATGATCTCAGCCCAGTTGCGTATCAACTCCTCCTCGGTGGGTTGGTTGAGCGTCTCCGGCTCCCAGCCCTTCTGCGCTAGTCGGGCTATCAGCGCCTCCTCAAAGTCTATCTCTCTATCGAATGCCATCTTGTTTTTATCGTCTATTAAATGAGTCGCTCCTATACAAACATCTGCTTCAGGCAAGCCTGCTTGATCCTCTTGAGCTTGTCAATCTGTTCTGTCGCTGTCGCAATCCCCTCGTCTTGACTGCGGAAGAATGCGCCGATCTGCTTCTGCTCCGCTAGAGAGGGGATATAGATGGGCATATCATCCAAAGTGTTAATGGTAATATAAGGCATAGCACTTCCAAATAAAAGTGGGGCAATACGCTTAGGTAGTCCATACTCTATATGATTTAGAATAAACCGCAAAACAATGTCATTACGAGATGATTGTAAAACATACGTTCGTTGGTAGGCATTAAACTTCCCATTATAGTATTTCGTTAAACCCACTTCTCCATTTCCAGCGATTAGTACAGCTTCTCCAGAAAAAGCATATGTGTCTGTCTTGTAGGTTTGCTTGGCGCATGTGAAAAATGGATAGACTCCATCTTCAGCCATAGCATTAGCATCAAGCTCTCCTGTTTTAATCGAACAAATATCTTTGAGAGCCATGCGCTGCCAGGGATCGGTGAAGCCACGGAAGCGGAGACGAGGAGTGTGCGGTGTGCTTGTCTCGGTGGGTACGATGTCCCACGCTTGGAGCGTATGATCCAGTAAGCTGTCATAGAGCGTATGGGCGGTAGCACTAGTTACTCTCTCTCTCTCTCTCTCTCTCTCTCTCTCTCTCTACGGATGCGTCATTTGGGAACATTGCCTCGAGTAGCGCAGCCTTCATCTGGCGAAGCTTCTCCAGCTCCTCCTCTCGAGCTGCTATCAGTTCGTCCAATGCCCGAAAGAACGTCCCAATCTTCTCTTGCTCCGCTAGGGAAAGGGTATGAAGTGTTTCTATGTCAGCTAACTCTTCAGCACGAATTGCTGGGTAGGCAGTTCCAGTACATCTAATCATCACTTCTTTATTAATGCTCTCTGAACCAATTAGAGAGTATAAATAAGTAGGGTCTACGTTTGGACGAAGAAGTGCATAACCAGTTGATGCTACCCATTGGCAACTTGACTTGTCCGATTTGAATAAGTAGTGGTTCTTTTGATATGGTCTGACTGTCTGAAATAAGATGTCATCATCATTCAACGTACGCTGTGCTCTACTAGGAGCGCACTTCCGATCAATCTTTTTCTTCTCTGTAAGCCTTCCTTGTTCAACGGACTCCAAATCTATATAATAAAACGCTTCTTCTAGAGGCTTATTAAATGGATTGAAATCTGCGAGCTCACCTAAAGGCTTGCGCTGCCAGGGGGCGGTGAATCCACGGAAGCGTAGGGGAGGGACGTTGGGGCGGTGACGATTGTCGTCGTTTTCTTGCTTTGTCATATTGATTGGCTCGTGGGGCGAGGGTGATATGTAAACTTTCCAAAAACTTTCCAGGCTTGGAAAATAAAATTTCCAAGGGAGGAAATTTATTTTTCCAACGCTGGAAATTTTTCTTTCCAACGTAGGAAATAAAAGTTTCCAGCGTTGGAAAGATTGAGACGTGTAGCGATACGGGTAACGGCTGTAGGGACGCACGATCTGTGCGTCCGTTGTAGAACGGCAAAACGTGTATCGGGACGCTGTAACCATTGACGGGGACGGACGCACAGACCGTGCGTCCCTACAGGGTGACGTCTCGTTTTGACACAACGGACGCACAGATCGTGCGTCCCTACAGGGTGACGTCTCGTTTTGACACAACGGACGCACAGATCGTGCGTCCCTACAGGGTGACGTCTCGCTTTGGTACAACGAATGCATCGTCTCATTGGCTAGCCTTTGAGTAGCTTGTGGGCTGCGCGCCCCTCTATGCGTGGGGGCTTGACGTAATGCTCTTCGTAGGTTTTGTAGCGTGGCTCGACGGCGGGAGCGTAGGTGGCGAAGGTCTCTGCGATGAAGCCTTGCTCCTTGGGGCTGATCGCCTCGTAGCCACAGCGCATACGTATGACGGCACTCTTGCCGAAGTGAGCATTGAGCTGCGCCTCTATCTGTTCCTTTTGTCCTAGGGTCATATCGTGGTAGCGCCATACGAGTCCACGGGCGTAGCGTCTGAGCTTGTGCTCGTGGTAGTTGGGGCAGTGGTCGTATCCACCTGCCTTGTCGATGAGCTGGGGATTGGTGATGGTGAGCAAGCTATTGCCGTGCTCGACCTCTGCGAGAGCGTTGTGCCAGAGGGTGCAGTGCTCTCGTCGGGTGCATTGTGGTGTGTAACAACTAGCGTGTTCCATGATTTGTATGATTGGTTAATGTATTACGAAAGGCAGATAGCCCCTTAAGGTCTGCTGTGGAGCCCTCTAGCTCGCCTAGCAGGTCGTGTAGCTGGCTCTCGGCAGAGGCGATGCGTGTGGAGATGTCCTGATAGGTGGTCGCATACTTGTCCGCTAGGCGCTGCACCTCGGTGATGAGGGTGCTGAGTACCTCGCTGGGCATACGCTCTAGTGAGGTGATGAGCGGGTCAATCCACTTGATGCGTAGTAGCTCTATGGCACGCTCGTCCGATATCTGCTGGATGGTCTCGATGGTCTGTTGCTCTAGTATCTGCTCGCACGCTTTGAGCTCTTTCTTCTTCTCTCGCTCCTCTTGGAGTAGGCGTGAGACCTGGACAACTTTTGCCTCGTAGCTATCCTCTGGAAGGGGGTACTCCTCCTGTAGTAGTGATATGAGCTCCTTGACTTGTGTCTTGCTGTAGGTGCCAGACTTATTGGGAGTGATGCGCTGCCAGGGTAGCTCGGGGTGCGCCTCGATGAAGGCGGTCTGCTCCTTCTTCTTGCTGGGGAAGTTCTTCAGTAGCGTGACCTCTGGTATCTCTAGATCATCCATAATACGCTGAACCTCTAGGGCTACTTCCAAGGCGATGAACTTTGTGTTGTCTTCGCTGAGAATACTGCTGTCTAGCTCTTCGGGGGATAGGCTCTCGATGATTTGGGTGTAAAGGTCTGTGATCTCATCTAGTCGAGCTTGCAGCTGCTCTACGTGGGTTAGCTCGTCGGGGAGTAGCTCCCGCTGTACGAGTGAGAAGGGTAGTAGTCGTCCTAGCCATCCATCTTGTACCTCGACCTCTTCGTCGCCTCGCTTCTTGAGGATCATATTGGGGTCTACCTGACGTACGGCATCCATTCCTTCGCTCTGTAGTATCTCTAGGTCTGAGGCTATTTGTGTCCAGTCATCACAGAGGAACTGATAGGCTAGGTACTTGTCTACTAGTGGCACGGTCTCGATGCGACGAAAGAGCTCGTCGGTGACTGCGGCCTGTGCCTGCGGTATCTGGAGCGTGAGCATGGGGGCGATGACTTGCTCCTCGATAAACTGTCTGAAGCTTTGATTGGCCTGCAGATAGCGTGCTGGCTGCTCGGCGACCATAGCTTGATGGGGTATTGTAACGTCTATCTGTGTGGTGTGGGGGCCTTCGTTGAGTCTCTGCTCAAAGGCAGCGACATATTGCTGTACGCTCTGATCCTGCTCGATGGCACTGGAGATATGCTGTGTCACTAGCTGGTAGTAGCCATCTTCATTGCGACGGAAGAGTTGATCTCTGAGGGTGGGGAAGGTGTGCCAATAGGGATCTAGCTTGCTAAGCTCCTGCGGGGGTATGCCGCCAAACATTGTGGCGTAGAGGTCATACTGCTCGGGCTCGGCTCCACCGTCTACGTAGCGAGAGATGTTGAGGTTGTAGTCATTGGCTCGTATCTCCTCACGAGTGACGAGCCGTGCATAGCGTGGTGTCTCGGTACGTGTGGCTACGGCATCGGCTATCTTCTTGATATCGCAAGCGCGGAGCTTGTTGTTTTTGCCCTCCTTGGCAAAGCCGTGAGAGGCATCGACGAAGAGGACGCTCTCATCAGGACGGGTGTTAGGACGCTTGAGCACCATGATGATGGTGGAGATGCCGGTGCCGAAGAAGATGTTTTCGGGCAGTCCGATGATCGCATCAATATGATTGTACTCGATGAGGTTCCTGCGTATCTGCTGCTCACTATCGCCACGGTAGAGCACTCCGTGTGGCAGGACGATGGTCATGATGCCATCGGGCTTGATGTGGTAGAGGTCGTGGAGGAGGAAGGCGAAGTCCGCCTTACCTTTAGGAGCTAGTCCAAAGGCTGAGTACCTAGGGTCTGTTTCTTGGTCTGTGGGGTCCCACTGCTGTGAGTAAGGCGGATTGGATACGACGGCATCGACATAGAGCGGCTTGTAGGTGCCGTGTGGATCGGCTTCGTCAAAGTAAGGCCAGTCCTCACGTAGCGTGTCGCCATTGCGTACCTCTATATTGGCGGGATTGATACCGCGCATAATGAGGTTCATGCGGGTGAGATTGTAGGTGGCTTGCTTGAGCTCCTGAGCATAGTATTTGATTTGGTCTTTGTTTGCTACGTGGCGTGCTACTGACTTACCAATGTTGATGAGTAGGGAGCCTGACCCACTGGTGGGGTCGTAGATCTCAATCTTCTCGTATCCTCTGAGATGATAGGCGATGATGTCAGACATGAGTACGGAAACCTCGTGGGGTGTGTAAAACTCACCCGCCTTCTTGCCCGCATTAGCAGCAAAGTTGCTGATGAGGTACTCGTAGACGAAGCCTAGCACGTCGTAGTCCTGCCGGCCATCGGTGGGAATCTCCTGAATGAGGTTGAGCAGGTCTCGTATGGCTCTACTCTGCTCAGCATCTGAAGCGCCCAGCTTACTAAGCCCCATGTGTAGCGTATCAAAGATACCCCCGAAAAGCTTCTTGCGACTAGGCTCTATAAGACGCTCGAAGGCTGAGAGGGCGTCTCGCACAGAGGCAACGCTGAAGTCTCTCCCCTGTGCTATCCAGGTGGAGTAGAGATGGTCGTAGGAGATGAAGTAACCGAGGTTTTTCTGCAGGTACTCCCTTGCGTAGTCGTTGCTTTCGTCAAGCATCGTACGTAGCTCGTCGTCACTCATCTCTTGGCTCTTGATATAGGTGAGCTCTTTGTCTGAGAGAAACTTGTAGAAGATGAAGCCTAGGATGAAGTCTTTATACTCGTTGGCCTCTATCTTGGAGCGCATCTTATTGGCTGATGCCCAGATCTTGGCTGCTAGTTGGTTCTTATTCATACTTGCTCTATTGTGGGGCTTGTCTTATATACGCTCTAGGTGGGTGTAGCGGATGAGTACCTCGCGGGTCCGGCCGTCGTCGAAGTGGATGGTGAGCTTGCCACCCATGGCGCTCTCGATGCGCTCTATCTTGCCGTCGCCATGACGTGGATGGCGCACGCGGTCACCGACGTGGTAGCCGTCGATGCTCTCGAGGGCGTTGACCGGCGAACTCTTGGCGAGCAGCTGCTGGGGTGTTGGCTGTTGGCTGTTGGCTGTTGGCCGTTGGCTGTTGACCGTTGGCTGTTGGCTGGTGGGTGTTGGCTGTTGGTTGTTGGCTGTTGGCCATTGGCTGTTGGCATAGTTGCGCACGCTGGTGCCGATGGGTGCTGCCTCTTCGTGGAGGGTGTAGTGGGCGCGTGGTAGCTCGGCGATGAAGCGGCTGGGGATCATGAGCTCGGTCTTGCCGTTGCGTGTGCGTATGCTGGTATAGCTGAGGGTGCAGAGCTTTTGGGCTCGTGTGATGCCGACGTAGAGGAGTCGGCGCTCCTCTTCGATCATCTCGGCGGTGTCGAGGCTGCGCGAGGAGGGGAGGAGGTTTTCCTCGACACCTGCGATGTAGACGTAGGGGAACTCTAGTCCCTTGGCGGCGTGGATGGTCATGAGCTGTATCCGATCCTGCGGGGTGGCTCCGCTATGCTGCTCGACGTTGTCTTGGTCCTGGTTGGTCAGGAGGGGAATCTGCTGGGCAAAGGCGCTGAGCAGTTCGGTGCTTAGTGGCTCCTCGGCAAAGAGGTTGAGCGGGTCCTGTCGGTAGCGCGCCTCAAACTCGGAGGCACTGCTGACAAACTCCTTGAGGTTGTCGAGCTTGGCCTGGCTCTCGACGGTGTCTTCGCGTGTGAGTTCGGCGACGATGCCGCTCTCACGGAGTATGTGTGCGATCCACTCCTCCAGCTTGGCGTAGTGCTGATAAGCGGTGGCGAGCGAGTCGATGAGATTGACAAAAGAGGCTATCTTGTTGCGTACACCTCGGCTGAGACCGACTGGGTCGGCACTGTCGATGGCAGCGCAGAGCGCGTCGTAGAGGGATAGTTGCGGGCTGTGCTGCTGCGCATAGAGAGCGACCTTCTCGAGGGTTTTGTCGCCAATGCCTTTGCGTGGATAGGCGATGGCTCGGCGGAGTGCCAGTTCGTTGTGCGGGTTGATGATGAGTTGGAGGTAAGCTATGGCGTCTTTGATCTCGGCACGAGCGTAGAAGGCCATGCCTCCGTAGATGACGTAGGGGATGCCCTCCGAGAGAAGCACCTCCTCAAACTTACGGCTCTGTGCGTTCGTGCGGTAGAGGATGGTCTGGTCAGAGAGCGGTATCTGCTCCTCATCGTGTCGCTGCGTGATGATGTCGATGAGTCGTGTCGCCTCCTCGTCGGACGAGGTGTAGTGGTAGAGCTGTAGCTTCTCGCCCTCGCCGAGGTCGGTGTAGACCTCCTTGGGGATGCGCTGCTGGTTGTGCTCGATGAGGGCATTGGCACTGCTCACGATATGGCCTGTGGAGCGGTAGTTTTGCTCTAGCTTAAAGAGCTTGGCACCGGCGAAAGCTTGCTTGAAGCTCAGAATATTGGCAATGCGCGCCCCTCGGAAGGAGTAGATGCTCTGGGCATCGTCGCCCACGGCAAAGATGCGGTTGTGGTCAGCAACGAGGTGACGGGCTAGCTCAAACTGCGAGGTATTTGTATCCTGATACTCGTCGATGAGGAGGAAGTCTATGCCGTCCTTGATCTCTTGGTGCGCCTCGGGGAAGTCGCGTATGAGGACGTTGAGGAGGAAGAGCAGGTCGTCGAAGTCCATCGAGTTGCTCTCCTTGCAGCGCTGGGTGTAGAGGCTGTAGAGTTTGTAGAGCTCGCCCTCGTGATTCATTGTATCGTACTTGCGTATCTCCTGATTGGCGGCATAGGCTTGTGGGGAGATGAGCATGTTTTTCGCATCGGATATGCGCTTGAGGACACGTGTCGGGGTGTAGTTCTTGTCGCTGAGGTCTAGCTCCTTGATGCAGTTGCGTAGGAGTGCCTTGGTATCACTGGTGTCGTAGATGGAGTAGTCCTGGCTGTAGCCGAGCAGTGGGGCGTAGCGTCTCAGGATACGTCCGCAGATGGAGTGAAAGGTGCCCATGCGTAGTCTATAAGCGATGCTCTCGCCGAGCATGTCGCTGACACGCGAACGCATCTCGCCGGCAGCTTTGTTGGTAAAGGTGAGGGCGTAGAGTCGCTGGGGGTTCCACCCCTGGTCTACGAGGTGAGCCAGCTTGTAGGTGATGACGCGGGTCTTGCCTGAGCCGGCCCCGGCGATGACTAGGGCGGGCCCTTCGTTGTAGACGACGGCAGCTCGCTGTGCTTCGTTGAGTGCAGTGAGGTCTACCATAATTACTCTTGCTCTGCCTGGAGTATTGCGTCGAGCGTCTCTAGCAGGCGTGTGCGTCGCTTGGGGTCAGCGATGGCGTCACGTAGCGCCTGGATGAGCTGGTGGGGGAGTGCCTCGTCGTCGCATACGGGTTCATTGCTCGGAGTGCTCGGCAGCTGAGGCTCGTAGGTGCGGATGGTGGGGTCGTCGGGTAGGAAGGTGATCAAACCCTCAAGACGCTCGGGGAGACGCTCAGGGAGGTCTGTCATCGGGAAGAACTGCTTGGCATCCTCAATGAAAAGGTAGGTCGGGCCTAGCAGATAGGGGTCGATGTGCTGCGTGATAGAGGAGAACTGCAGGGGCGTGAAGAGCGACAGGTGCGGTACCGATATGTAGAGATGGTTGATGGCAAGACGCTTGAGCGCAATGGAGATGGGGTCGGTCCACTTGCTGAGCTTTTCGCCACAAGCTACATAGACTAGACTGTAGGCTCCTGAGATGCTTGTGTTTTGTCTAGTCACCTCGGAGGCAAGTGCTACGGTGACGCCCTCGGTGACACCTCGCTGGTCGAGGAGCGTGTACCAGATGCTTTGCTCTGCTTCACTACGCACCACAATCAGCATGCGCCCAGCGTCATGAATAGAGACGAAGCGCATCAGCGCTATGACTGGCTCTATGATGGTCTCGCTATGGGGGGCTGGGATGATACCGTAGCTCTGTAGCAGGAGCTGGTAAAGCGTCTGGCGCATCTCTTGACTAGCAACGGACTGCACGTAGGGCTGCGGTAGCTCACCGTCGGATAGTGTGCGGGAGACTAGCTCTCGCCAGTTGTGCAGACGGAGATAGCCACGGATCATCTCGTAGACATCGTCGTAGCACTGGAAAGTGCTGGAGAGCTCCTGCGCCTCTCGGGTAATCTGGTCAATGAGGTGGTAGTGCTTCGGAGGCAGTAGGGTGCCCTCGAAGTAGCGCGCTTGCCAGTCGGCATAGAGTTCCTCTTTGCCCTTGCCTATGTTGCACTCGATGGTGCGTCCGCCCTTGTAGCTGATGAAGATAGAGGTGCGGTCGGGCTGGAAAGGAGTGGTGCCCCAGGGGTAGCCAGGGACCTCCTCCGAGAGGTAGTTGATGACCGCCTCGATATGCTTGCAGGTGCCTAGCCCGCTGGTGCGAAAGTCTAGACAAGCGCAGTAGTTGCGGTCGCTCCGTACGCCTCGGAAGGCGACACGGTAGTGGTTTGAACCGCTCTGCACCATATAGTCGCCCCAGATACGGTTGTTGTCTAGGTGCGAGACGGTAAACTCGTTTTGCTCGGCAAACTGCTTACGAAGGGCTATCTGCCATGCTTCGACGCTCATCCCCTCAGGGCAGTACCGGTTGGAGAGTTTCTTGGGGTCTGTCTGTTTCATACTTTAGTAAATCAATAGGTATATGTAAAGAGTGGCTTAGGAAGCCTGCTCGTCCGCCTCGGCGGTTGGGGTGCGCTGCATCTCCTCCTTGAGATACTGCGCTGTGTAGCTCTGCTCGTCGGGACACTGAGCCATCTCTTGGGGCGAGCCGGCGAAGATGACCGCGCCACCATTGCGTCCGCCTTCTAGTCCCATGTCAATGATGTAGTCAGCACTCTTGATTACGTCGAGGTTGTGCTCGATGATGAGTACCGTATTGCCACGGTCCACCAGCTCATTGACCAGCTTGAGCAGGACACGTATGTCCTCAAAGTGTAGCCCTGTCGTCGGCTCATCGAGGACGTAGAGGGTGCGTCCCGTGTCCCGCTTCGAGAGCTCGGTTGCTAGCTTGACACGCTGGCTCTCTCCGCCCGAGAGTGTCGTGGAGGGCTGACCTAGCTTGACATAGCCTAGCCCGACGCGCTGCAGTGTCGAGAGCTTACGGTAGAGCGAGGGGATATGCTCGAAGAATTCGACCGCTTGGTTGAATGTCATGTCCAGCACCTCGGCTATGCTCTTGCCCTTGTAGCGCACCTCGAGGGTCTCACGGTTGTACCGCTTGCCACGACACACGTCGCAGGGGATGGTCACGTCGGGAAGGAAGTTCATCGAGATGGTCTTGTATCCATTGCCTTTGCACTCTTCACAGCGCCCGCCCTTGACATTAAAGGAGAAGCGTCCTGGCTTGTAACCTCGAGCACGGCTCTCGGGTACCTGGACAAAGAGGTTGCGGATCTCGCTAAAGAGTCCCGTATAGGTCGCTGGATTGCTCCTCGCCGTGCGCCCTAGAGGTGACTGGTCGACGAAGGCTATCTTGTCGATTAACTCCAACCCCTCGATAGAGGAATAGGGGAGAGGTGCCTGTTTGCTACGATAGAGATGCTGCGAGATGATAGGTACCAATGTGCCATTGATGAGCGAAGACTTGCCACTTCCAGAGACACCGGTGACGCAGACGAAGAGCCCTAGCGGGATAGAGACATCTACATTTTTAAGGTTGTTGCCCGTGCATCCCTTGAGGCGTAGCCACGCAGCATCGGTAGGCTGTCGGTAGGCTGCTGGTAGCGGGATGGCAAGCCTATTGGTCAGATAGTCACAAGTGAGTGTGTGCGTGTCTCCAATCGCAGAGGGTGGACCCTGATAGGTCACATGCCCACCGAGACGACCTGCCCCTGGTCCCATATCAATCAGGTAGTCGGCAGCTAGCATCATATCGCGGTCATGCTCTACGACGAGGACCGTGTTCTGTGCGTCACGGAGCTTCTTGAGTGCATCGATAAGCATGCGGTTGTCCCGCTGGTGCAGCCCAATGCCTGGCTCATCTAATATATAGAGTACCTCGACCAGTCCCGTACCTATCTGCGTGGCGAGACGTATGCGCTGTGACTCGCCACCGCTGAGCGAGGCGGAGGGGCGAGCGAGCGTCAGATAGTAGAGCCCTACATCTAGTAAGAAGTTAAGCCGTAGGAGTATCTCCTTAATTACTTCGTGGGCGACCTTCTGCTGGTTTTTCGTTAGCTGCCCCTCGATCTCCCGCAGTCGCCCTTCCAGACGGTCTAGGTCTAGCTCCGTCAGGTCGGCGATGGTGTAGCCCGCTAGCTTGTAGCTGAGAGCTATAGGGTTAAGCCGCTTTCCCTCACAGACGGGACAAGTTTGCTCCGTGAGAAACTCCTCTGCCCAGTGTCGCATCGAGGCGGTAGCGTCATCATCCTCTGCTAAGTTTCGCACATACTGAGAGACCCCCTCGAAGTCAAAGTGATCCTCCCCCTCATCGTCTGAATCGTCTGACTCTGTGCCAAAGAATATCTGCTCGACAGCCTCCTCGGGAATCTTCTCAAATGGCGTGTCTATCGTACAGCCATGCTCCGTGAGGATTTCCTCGATGGAGGTGAAGAGTAGGCTCCGCTTCTTGTAGCGCCCGATGGGCACAATTGCTCCCTCACGTATGGAGAGCTTGCGGTCTGTGACCACTTTGTCGACATCAAGTACACCGACACGTCCCAAGCCCTTGCAACGCTTACAGTAGCCACGGGGCGAATTGAACGAGAAGTCGGCCGGTGAAGCGTCTGGATAGGCGATGCCACTCTCGGGGTCCATCAGGCGCTTGCTCAGATGTTGTAGCTCGCTACTGTCGCGTCTCATCACATCAATCACGCCGTCGCCGAGCTTCATCGCTATTGCCACAGCCTCAGTGATGCGCTGCTTATTGCTCTCTCGTACGGTACACTTGTCCACGACGACGCTGACATAGTGTATGGAGAATCGGTTGAGACGCATCCCAGGAGTAATCTCACTCACCTGCCCATCGATGTAAGCGTTTAGGAAGCCACGTCGTCTCATCTGCTCGAAGAGCTCACGGTAGTGCCCCTTGCGATCCACTACGACTGGAGCTAGTATGTAGATGCCCTCGTCAGCGTACTGCTCCATAATGTGCTCCACGACCTGCTCCTCGGTGTAGCGCACCATCTCCTTGCCTGTACGGTAGGAGTAGGGGGTGCCGACACGTGCATAGAGGATACGGAGGTAGTCGTAAATCTCCGTCACGGTTCCGACAGTCGAGCGGGGATTCGTCGAGGCACTCTTCTGCTCGATAGCGACCACAGGACTAAGCCCTACAATCTCATCTACGTCAGGTCGTCCGCCACCGCCCCCGATGAAGCTACGAGCATAGGAGGAGAAAGTATCTAGATAGCGTCTCTGCCCCTCAGCCAGTAGTGTGTCAAAGGCCAGCGACGACTTGCCACTCCCCGATAGTCCCGTCACGACGGTCAACTTGTGGCGAGGTAGAGAGACATCTACATTCTTGAGGTTGTGCACGCGTGCCCCATGCACTTCGATAGTACCCATCGTCCAGAGCTCCTGGTCTGATGCTGAGGTGTGCGTGTCGCTGTCGTTAGGTGTATCTCTGTGAGTGTCTATCCGTCTGTCCTTGTCCATTTGTCTAGAAATGCGGTTCATAGCCTACAAATATAGTGCTTTTCTGCGACAATGAGGGCTGTTGGCTGTTGGCTATTGGCTAACGTACATTCCACCCGCTAATGCAATTTCTCAAGAAAGTGTCTCTCCTTAGCTTCCTACACTGCGGTCTCTCCCTTTTTTGTACCTTTACGGATGAAATGAATATAGCCTGTGCCGTATGATGAAGCATATCGTATCTATCGAGCAGTGTGATGAGCAAGATATACTACGTATCTTGGACCGCGCTGCACTCTTTGAGGCCAATCCTAATCGCCATCTAATGGATGGGATGGTGGGTGCCACCTTGTTTTTCGAACCGTCGACGCGTACCCGACTGAGCTTTGAGACAGCGGTCAATAGACTGGGAGGGCGAGTCATCGGCTTCTCCGACCCGAAGTCCAGTAGCTCGACAAAAGGCGAATCGCTCAAGGACACCCTACTCATCGTCTCTAACTACGCCGACGTGATTATCATGCGGCACTATCTCGAGGGCGCTGCTCTCTATGCTACGGAGGTCTCGCCCGTACCAATCGTCAATGCCGGTGATGGTGCCAATCAGCACCCCTCGCAGACGCTCTTAGACCTCTACACAATCCGCTCCACACAGGGCACGCTACAGGACTTACACATCGTTATGGTGGGCGACCTGCGCTTCGGACGTACCATCCACTCGCTCATAGAGGGGATGCGCTTCTTCTCACCTCGCTTCACCTTTGTCGCACCACCCGAGCTTAGACTCCCCGAGGAGTACCGACAGTATTGTGATGAGCATCATCTAAGCTATGAGGAGACTTCGCTCTTTACCCCAGAGGTAATCGCCGATGCCGATATACTCTATATGACTCGGGTGCAGCGAGAGCGCTTTACCGATATGGAGGAGTATGAGCGTGTCAAGGATGTCTACATCCTGAATAAGGCGATGCTACAAGGGACTAAGGACAACCTTCGCATCCTCCATCCGCTACCTCGTGTCAATGAGATTGATACAGATGTGGATAGTAGCCCTAAGGCGGAGTACTTTCGCCAGGCGCAGAACGGACTATATATACGTCAGTCGATACTCTGCGAGGTACTCGGTATAGAAGTTGATAAGTAACACACTACACACTATGAATGCTAAGTCTCAAGAAGCTCTAATCAAGCAGCAAGAGGGAATGATGGTCACTGCCATCTGCAATGGTACCGTGATTGATCACATCCCTCCCAGAAAGCTCTTCAAGATAGCCCACCTCTTACAGCTCGAAGATATGGAGGAGCCCATCACCATCGGCAATAACTTGGACAGTCATTATCTAGGTAAGAAGGGGATTATAAAAATCTCAGGCCGAATGCTCTCGGACGAGGAGACGAGCCGCATAGCACTCCTTGCCCCTGATGTGCATGTCAATATCATCAAGGATTATGAGGTGGTGGACAAGCGGACGCTACACCTTCCCGAGGAGATTATAGGCTTCGTCAAGTGTCCCAATGCTAAGTGCATAACGAATAATGAACCGGTGCACACACACTTTCACCTGATTGACGCTGAGCATGAGGTGCTCCGCTGTCACTACTGCGGGCGCAAGGTCTCAGAGGAGCGCATCGAGCTACTATAAACAAACGAACTTACTAACAAACAAATATTTAATACTATGACAAATCAAGCTACAGCCCCCAAGACTCGTCGTGGTCTGACGATCACAATTATCATCGTGGCGGTCGTACTGCTCCTTGTCTTCTGGGGCGTGGGTCAGTACAACTCGCTCGTAGTGCTAGACGAGCAGGTCAACAGCTCGTGGAGCCAAGTGGAGAACCAATACCAGCGCCGTGCTGACCTAATCCCAAACCTCGTGGAGACGGTCAAGGGCTATGCCTCTCATGAACGTGAGACCCTCGAGGGTGTGATCAATGCTCGTGCTAAGGCATCACAGCCCATCGTCCCGTCTGGCGAGGGGATGACCCAGGAGCAGCTCAATCAATTCCAGCAAGCTCAGGGAGACCTAACCAGTGCGCTCAACAAACTGATGGTTGTGGTGGAGCGTTACCCCGAGCTCAAGGCAGACGAGAACTTCCGTCAGCTACAGGCTCAACTAGAGGGTACGGAAAACCGTATCACGACAGCCCGTATGGACTTCAACAATGAGGCACAGCAGTACAATACGAAGATACGTCACTTCCCGACGAACATCTGCGCCGGTATCTTTGGCTTCCGCCAGCGTCCTTACTTCCAGGCAGAGGCTGGTGCGGAGCAAGCTCCTCAAGTGAAGTTTTAGTTGTTAGAGGTAGAGGAATAGGATTTCACTAGAGCCTCTAGAGCCTCTAGTGGCACTAGTGAGCCTAGCCCTCATCTCTCTCTCTAATCTCTAACTTCTAATCTCTAATCTCTAACCTCTAGACTCCCCCATGAAGCACACTTTCCTCTTTCTCGGGCTCTTCCTCACTCTCTGGGTACTACCTGCTCAGGAGACTTTGTCATGGAAGGATATCCCGAACGTACAGCTGCAGGACAGCACGCAGTTTGTCTCGGATGTAGCGCATATTATCGAGCCTAATACGCTGGCGCGCATCAATGAGACACTCCACAGTCTGCGCCAGACGCATGGCGTGGAGGGAGTCGTCATCACCCTCCCCACCATCGGTCAGAGTGGCTCTATCGAGGATTTAGCACGAGAGATACTTCGTGGCTGGGGTGTGGGCTCTAAGATAGACAATAGTGGCTTCGTCATGCTTATCTCGCTAGATAGTCGTCAGATACGCATCGAGACGGGCTACGGACTAGAGGGCGTGCTACCAGATGCTCTCTGTAGTCAGATTATCGCTCATCGTATGGCACCATACTTCAAGCGTGGAGACTATAGTACAGGTATCCTCTCTGGGGTGCAGGCGATACAAGAGACGATCACGGCAAACTACGAGGGGGCGACACGCACCGATGGTGCTGAGGAGGATCAAGTGGCGGAGGGCGTGTTCAATGGATTGGTAGTCCTCTTGGTGCTGATCCTCTGTGTCGTCATGCTGGTCTCTTACAAAGATGAGCAGACAGCTCCGGAGCAGCGTATCAAGCGACTCAATAAGCAGATGCTAGGCTTCCTATTCATAGCCTTGATCGCTATGATAGGTGGAAGCTTCCTCTTGATAGCGAGCGCCATCGTCGTACTCCTCGCTTTGTACATCATCCTGCGTCATCGGCTCTCTCAAGAGACACTCATCTGTCGCACATGCCACCAGAGCAAGCTACAGACTCTCTCTGACACGGCTAAGCTATCGCTACTCACGCCTGCACAGCAGCTGGAGGAGCGACTCGGCAGTGTGCACTACCTCGTCAAGCAGTGTGATAATTGTGGCGCCGTAGAGCGTTATGGCGAGGTAGCTGGGAGCTCCCCCTACAAGCGTTGCCCGCACTGCGGAACCTATGCCCTGCAGCGCGTTGGTACGCGTCAACTGCGCTCTACTGATCGCCGTATCGCCTACATCCATCGTCAGGAGTATCACTGTCTCTATTGTGATCAAGACCATCACAAGGATGAGACGGTCTACCGTGATGATGGCTCGGGCGTTGTCACTGGTGCCATCATTGGCTCAATCCTCGGCAATTCACTCGGACGAGGAGGTCGTGGTGGAGGCTTTGGTGGTGGCTTCGGCGGTGGTTTCGGTGGCGGTTCAGGTGGTGGCGGCGGTGCCACTGGAGGCTGGTAAACTTGTGATACACCTTACATCTTAGCGATTATGTCCATACTACTCTACTTCTTATTACTTATCCTAGGCTTAGTCATGATTACTGCTGGGGCAAACTTCCTCACGAGTGGATCGGTGACGATAGCTGAACGTCTTGGTGTGTCGCAACTGGTGATTGGCCTCACCATTGTAGGCTTTGGCACCTCTGCTCCTGAACTAGTCGTGAGCATCACCTCGGCTCTAGCCAACAAGCCGGACATAGCCATCGCCAACGTGGTAGGAAGTAACATCGCCAACATCCTGCTCATCCTAGGCGTCAGTGCTATGATCTACCCGATCCGTGTGACGCACGACGCTATGAAGAGAGACATCCCGATCGCTATGCTGGTCACAGCCATCTGTCTAGTTATGGCGAGCGATAATCTCCTCACGGGAGACTTCTCGGGCAACTCCATCGACCGCGGTGATGGCATCGTGCTCCTCTGCTTCCTCATCTTCTACCTTTATCTAGCCTTCACGTCTGCAGCTAAGGAAAAAGCTCCCGAGCCTGATCTCTCGTCACTAGAGGATGATGCAGACAAGTCTAAGGCAAAGCATGAGACCAAGACACTGCTAATCTCTATCGCTAAGGTCATCGGGGGACTAGCGCTACTGGTCTTCGGTGGACGTCTATTCGTAGACAATGCCTCTAGTATAGCACGCTCGTGGGGTGTGAGCGAAGCAATCATCGGACTTACTATCGTCGCCATCGGTACCTCACTGCCTGAGCTGGCGACATCAGTTGTGGCAGCCGTCAAGCGTCAATCGGACTTGGCCATTGGTAATGCCGTAGGGAGCAGCATCTTCAACATCCTCCTTATCCTCGGAGCCTCCGCCACGATTACGCCCCTAGTCCCAGCTGGCATACAACTCATAGATTATATGATGATGCTGGTGGCTGTCTTCCTCCTCTTCATCTTTAGCAACGTCCTCGGGCGAGCAATGATTAGTCGCAAGGAGGGTGTGGTACTGCTTGCTGTCTACGTAGCCTACATGACCTACCTCATACTACAATCTCTAGGCATTGGAGTCTAGTGCTGGCTGAGCTGTATGGCTCCTGTAGGGCTGACGCATTATATTTGCTCTGTCAGGAGTTACACATAGCGACAAGCGAGGAATAGATGAGGTTACTATATATAATAATGTGTCAGTCCAGCCCTCTAATCTCTAACTTCTAACCTCTAATCTCTAAATACTCTCCTTTCTCGAATATCCACGTGGGAAATCTCAAATCTCCACGTGGATATTTTTTATTTTCCACGTGGGCGTGATTCATTTCCTCCGAAGTTTCATTTGATTCCTCCGAAGAATTTTTTCTTCCCCACGTGGAAAATAAAAATTCTCCACCTGGATATTTTGAAATATCCACGTGGAAATCCGTTTTCGCCCCCGACATAGTGCTGTTTTGATATGTAGTCGATTCGAATTATAGTAGCGATCCAGCGGTGAATTTGCCTAGCCAGGGGTGACGCGTCATGAGTCTGTTGCAAAAGTCAACAGTCTCATCATCATCGCTCTGTCAGGAGCTACACATAGCGACCTGCGAGGAATAGATGAACTCATTATATAATGCGTCAGCCCTGGTGCCTCCTGCTACTTGAGTCATTTTGGTGTCCCTTTCGTAGCGACTCTTTTTTGCAACTTTATCAAATAGGGTGAGGTGTAGTGGTCACTATTTAGTACCTTTGCACTAATCTCGATGGGATGGGGCAAAGTGCCCCAATAGCATACAGCACTAATTATGACCGATACAAGATATATCTTCGTTACGGGAGGCGTGGTCTCCTCGCTCGGTAAGGGCATCGTGGCTGCCAGTCTAGGCAAGTTGCTACAAGCTCGTGGCTACAAGGTCACGATACAGAAGTTCGACCCTTACATAAATATTGACCCAGGAACGCTCAATCCTTACGAGCATGGCGAGTGCTATGTGACGGAAGATGGTCATGAGGCTGATCTAGACTTAGGTCACTATGAGCGCTTCCTCAACATCCGCACCTCTCGTGAGAACAACATCACCACGGGACGTATCTATCAAAGCGTGATCAATAAGGAGCGTCACGGGGATTACCTCGGTAAGACGGTACAGGTGATCCCGCATATCACGGACGAAATCAAGCGGAGCGTACGTCGCCTAGGACTGAAGCATCACTACGACTTTGTCATCACCGAGATAGGTGGTGTGGTCGGAGATATCGAGTCGCTGCCCTTCCTGGAGAGTGTACGTCAGCTCAAGTGGGAGCTCAAGAACCATTGCGTCTGCGTTCATCTGACTTATGTCCCCTTTATCGCAGCAGCCAAGGAGTACAAGACGAAGCCTACGCAGCACTCGGTCAAGCAGCTCCAAGAGGAGGGTATACAGCCCGACATCTTGGTACTTCGTACGGAGCATAAGCTGAGCGAAGACTTGCTAGACAAGGTGGCGCTCTTCTGCAATGTATCTAAGGAGAGTGTCTTCCAGAGTATCGATATGCCGTCAATCTATGAGATACCGCTACTCCTGCAGGAGCAGGGACTAGATCGTCAGGTGATTCAGCAGGCTGGTCTAGAGGTGGGCGAGACGCCCAAGCTAGAAGGATGGCGTGACTTCGTTCACCGGATGAAGTCGGCTACCAAGGAGCTACACATCGCTCTCGTGGGTAAGTATGTAGAGC
>OLNQ01001073.1_pt1 | contig 27109 bp, 22 predicted proteins | sample 1672821 | NCBI WGS metagenome assembly OLNQ01 (sample SAMEA3136727, study PRJEB25190) | human gut metagenome | biome: human gut; feature: human-associated habitat; material: faeces | place: Austria | collected 2013 | reverse complement strand
TGCCACAGAGATACACCATATACCACTCCCCGTTCTGGGTGCAGACCGGTTTTCCGTGACCACAGCGCTGGATCGCCGCTCCCTCATCCATCTGACGCATGATCGGGTTATACGGACACGGTTCATAATTGCCCATTAAAGTCTTGCTTCTTGCAACAGAGATCCTGTGCCCGGCTCCGGTTCCGCCCTCCGCCAGAAACAGATAGTAATAGCCGTCTTTTTTTAACAGATGCGGTCCCTCCGGCGCACGTTTCTGATCCCCATAATATAATAGTTCTGCCTCCGAGATCTGCTTTGTACAGTCCTCGTTTAATTCTAAGATTCTCGCCCCGCGGTTTAGCAGCATATAGTGTCTGCCATTCTCGTGAAAGATAGACGGATCAATTCCATCCTCATCAATGACCGCCGGTTTACTGTACGGTCCCTCCGGTCTATCTGAGCTTACCACGATCTGTTTACGGTACACAGTGCCTGTGTCATTCAGGCGGTAGGTTGCCGTGACATAAAATTTTCCATTATCATAAGAAATATCCGGTGCCCAGTAGCCTCTGCCGCCTTCCAGTTCATCCAGTGCCGCCCACTGTGGATCTGTGATCGCATGACCGATGATCTCCCAGTGTATCAGATCCCTCGAGTGCGAAACTGGGATACAGGGGAAAAATATGAATGATGAATTCACCATATAATAATCTACCCCGACACGCACAATAGACGGGTCCGGGAACATTCCACAGCGTATCGGATTATGATACATCCCCTCATAAGATGCACCTGTTCGTTCTTTATAGTAAGAAAGAAGTTTCTCATCTTTTCTTTCATATGCAATCTGATACGGTGTCACACATTTACCATCTCCTGCCGTAATATCCATTCCAACTTTTTCCACAAGGTAACGGTTCATTTCCAGATTACCGGACGCCGCTGCATAATGCAGAATATTTCTATGATTTTCATCCACCGTATTCATACTTGCCCTGGAATATTCGACAATATACTTTACAATAGAAAAATCTCCAATTTCCGCTGCATACAAAGCAAGCGGTACACCTTTTTCCGTCACATCATCAATGCAGGATGGATTTTCTGTCAGTTCACGGATCACACCATCTAAATTTTTTGCTTCTAATTCTTTTTGAAGTCCCATAATCTAATCTTCCAGTGCCTCTACATGCAGATACTCGAAATCTCCATAGCCTCCCAGTTCCTTTTCCCCGATGACATTCGCAAACAGCCCTATCTTCGCGCCTACCCAGGTATGATCAGACGGTGTAAACTCTGCTCTCACTTCCGTCCATGATGCACTATCTGTATCATCAGTCAATGAATAATAACAATGAAATACACTACCGTTATCTTCCTCGCGCATCGCAAAGATCAGATAAACTTTTTCCTGTTCCTCCGGCAGTACCAAAAGCTGCTCTGCCTTCTCGCGCATTCCATCCTCACCGTCATAAGATTTTCCAAGGATCAGACGTTTCTGACCTCTGATCATGCGGACTGCAAGATATGCATAGTGACCGCCCATCATGACCATTCCCGCCTGCTCCTGTTCAGACAATGCTGAAATGTCAACACAGACAGACGCTCTAAAATATGGGCAGACCAGTTTTTCCGTCAGCACATTCGAACACTCCCAGAGGATCGGCTCCGCTTTTCCGGATGGATTTTTACAGTATAATCTCAAAAATCCCTTTCTCTCTTTCAAAGAATAAAAATCATCCTTCGGATTGCCAATCCACTGCCACTGCAAGCCGAGTTTTTCCGATGAAAAGTCATCTCCCGCCGCAAGGTAACAAGGTTTCTCTGTGATTCCGGTATTTGGTTTTTTATGGATGATACATGGTTCCCCACAGCCATCCACTGCATTGATTCCCATGACCGGCCAGTCATTTTCCCATACGACCGGCTGCATATGGACAATACGTCCGTAAAGTCCGCGATCCTGAAAATGAAGGAACCATTCATCGCCGTTTACCGTATCTACCAGTGCTCCCTGGTGCGGTCCGTTTACGATACTGTTCCCCTGATGAAGCACATTTTTCTCCTCATACGGTCCGTAAATGTTTTTGGAGCGCAGAATCACCTGCCATCCGGTCTTTACACCGCCTGCCGGAGCAAAAATGTAATAATATCCGTTTCGCTTATATACCTTTGGTCCCTCAATCGTCGGCTGTGTCTTAAGTCCACAGTAGAGGATATGGTCCTCCCCCGTCGCCTTTGTTCCATCCCATGACATCGGGAATATGCCAAGATGGCTCTTAAATCCAATACGGCTCTTCGCATAACCATGGATGATATATGCATTTCCATCCTCATCCCAGAACGGGCAGGAATCGATCAGACCTTTTCCGGCTAACACAAGTACCGGTTTTTCCCAGGTTCCAAGTGCGTCTTTTGTGCGCACCATGTAGATGCCCTCATCCGGCATTCCGTAGTAAATATAAAAATATCCCTCATGATAACGGATTGCTGGCGCCCAGACGCCCTTTGCATGCTGCGGCAGATCATAGCCCGGCTCATCGATCTTTTCGATCGCATAATTTTTCAGTTCCCAGTTTACCAGATCTTTTGATGTTAAGATCGGCAGTCCCGGCACATAGTTAAAGCTGGACGCCGTCATATAATAGGTATCCCCTGCGCGTATCACATCCGGATCGGAATAATCTGCAAAAAGTATCGGGTTTTTATAAGTTCCATCTTCCTGATCTGATTTCCATAATAATGACATAACCCTCAAATCCTCCTAAACACTGGTTTTATTTCCTGATACAAAAATGGCAAGGGATCACTCCCAAGCCACTAATAAATCACTATAGATACCGCCAAGTTCTTTTAAACCTCTCGCAATACATCCTGCATAGACAACTGCACCCATATATTTCAGATGCGTATTGTCGGTCAGCCCGTCCATATGGGACGGATAAACACCTGCCGGCAGATGCATATACCATTCTTTGGTTTTCTCAGCTCCAGCCTTTCGCATTTCCGCGCGGCTCATGCTGTAAAGATCGATCAGCGGAACATTTAAATTTTCAGCCGTCTGTTTCATTGCTGCCACATAATCGGTATGTTCTCCGATATCTAAATGTTCCTCATCAATAAAACATCTGCGCTCTAATGGCGTAATAAAAACCGGCCATGCTCCTTTGTTTCTTGCTGCATTTACAAATTTTTCCAGATTCACCATGTAATCGGAATGTGGATCTGTATACCGCTCCGGATCATTCTTTTTCTCATCGTTATGTCCAAACTGGATAAACAGAAAATCTCCTGCGGTAATTTTGTCATAAATCGGTGTCAGTCTCGACTCATCGATAAAGCTCTTTGTGCTTCTGCCGTTTTTGGCATGGTTCTCCACCCGCACCTCCGGCTTTAGGAACAGGTTCATCACCTGTCCTATGCCGGTCTGCGGAAATGTAAGAATGTCATTGTATTGTACGGTAGAATCTCCTGCCCAGAAAATGGTCATCATACAAACATTTCCTCCTTATTCTTTTACAGCTCCGATATTTACACCTTTTACGAAGTATTTCTGTAAGAACGGATATACGATCATGAAAGGAATGATGATAACAATGATCGCCGCATTCTTTACGGTGTTCTCTGTTGCACCACCGTTTGCCTGCGGAAGATCACTACCCATGATGATACTTCTTAACTTCATCTGGAAGTTATAAAGGTTTGAATCTGTAATATAAAGTTTGTAATGTGTATAGTCGTTCCAGTATGTAACGGCAAACATAAGACCGATGGATGCTAATGCTGCTTTTGACATCGGAAGTACGATACGGATAAATGTCTGCATCGGAGTACATCCGTCAAGTGTTGCCGACTCAAACAGGCTGGCAGGAATACCTTCGAAGAAGTTCCTCATCAATACCAGGTTATACACGTTCAGTGCCGGGAATAAGATAACGACCCAGATGGTATTGGTTAAATGTAATGATTTTAATACGAGGTAGGTAGGGATCATACCACCCTGAAAAATCATGGTAAAAAGTAATAAGTTTGCAAATAAGTTACGTCCCGGCATATCCCACTGGATCAGTACATATGCACCAAATGTAGATAAAATCAAGGCGATGATCGTACCTGCAATCGTTGTGATTACAGAAATCATTAACGGATGGGACAGCGTAGGGTTTTTGAATACGGAAATGTATCCTGCAAGACCAAATTCCTCCGGCCATAATTTCATACCATATGCGGTTTTTAAATCGAATGAGTCAACTAATACTTTCCACATCGGGATGATAATCAGTAAACTTAAGATGATAAATATTAACCCGTTTACGATCGGGAAAACTTCTATTTTTTTCTTGCTTTTCATATCTGCTGCTCCTTCCTAGACGATTCCGCGTCCATCACGTACTTTCTTGCTTAAGTGATTGCAGAACAGTACCAGTACACAACCAACCAGAGATTTGAACAGACCAACGGCTGTCGTATAACCGTAATTTGGAATCGCACCACTGTTGAAGGTCTGATAGTAAATATAGGTTTCAAGTACGTTTGCAGTACCTAAAACAGCATCGTTCTGCATTACGAATGCGGACTCGAACAGGTTCATAACCTTTGCAAGGTTTAAGATCAAAACAGTAAGGATCGTATTCTGTAAAGCCGGGAAAGTAATATATCTCATCTTGCCCCAGCGTCCTGCACCATCCATTGCTGCAGCTTCATAAAGCTCTGTATTTATTCCGGCAAGCGTTGCCATAAAGATAACGGTCTGCCAGCCAGTTTCTTTCCAAATATTAATGATATAGTACGCAAGTCTCCACCATTTTGAATCCCCCAGGAAATAAATTCCGGAATCAAGTACACCAGCGTTGATCAGGAATGTATTTACAAGACCTTCTGCTGTCGGTGCCAGGATCAAAGTAAAGACGGATGCGGTAACTACCCATGACATAAAGTGTGGCAGATAAATAATTGTCTGCACGATCTTTTTAAAATGAATATTTGCAATCTCATTTAAAAAGATAGAAACAATAACAGCTGCTGCTGTTGTCAAAAACAATTTGATAATACTAATCTGTAAGGTATTCCAGAATGCCGTCCAGAAATTTGGCATGGAAAACATTTTCTGAAAATTTTTGAGACCAACAAAACTTGCCTCTTTGATTCCGTTATAATCGGTAAATGCGAAACGGATTCCAAGCATTGGCAAATAAAAGAATATTAATGCAAAAATTAATACAGGAAGAAACATCAGATAGAATCCTCTGTATTTATAGATTTTTGCTGCCAGGTGGTTCTTCTTTCCACCGGTTGTAGCCGTTACGGCTGATTTTTCATTACTTTTTCTCATATCTGTTCTTCCTTTTCAATCAAACATGAATTTGTGATCCATGATCTGTGCCGGCTGCGGATATCCGCAGTCAGGGCACAGATCATAGTTCTTAGTTCCGTTTACCGGAAAGTTTTATTATTTGTTTAAAGAATCAACGATTGCCTGTGACCACTCTGCACCGTGATTTGACTCAAACTGTGCATATGCATCATCAACAGTGATCTCACCCATAACAACTTTTGCGATCAGCTCGTTCTTTAACGTTGTTAAATCACCATTGTACTCGCTCATCTCATCTGTGGTAGGAACAAGATCCGCAGCTTTGCAATTATCATTGAATAACTGTGCAGACTCTTTTGCTTCTGCTGCTACAGATTCTTCCTGAGGATCGTTTGCAAGCTCAACTAAAGCAAGCATTGGATCAATGTGGGCTTTGGTGTACTGTGTACCCTCTTTCTCACGGTTCTCTAACATATGGAACTCACCATCCGCATATGTTTTCTCGTTCTCTGTTCCAGCAAATAATGTCTCTGCTGCTGTTGACCAGTGAATGCCTTCTACACCGTATGTCCATAAGAACTGAACGTCTCCGCCATCCTGCATCGGCTCAATGAAGTATTTGAATACGCCTTCCGGGTTCTCACATGCAGATGTGATGCACCATACTGGTGGAACACGGTCAAGGTACTGACCTACTTCAGCGATCGGAGGTAATGCTACTAACTCACCGTCTTTACCGTTTGCTTCAAGATTTGTCTTTAAGTTGGTTGCCCATGTACCTGCCCAGTAAGTAAATACACCAAAGCTGTCATCATAGAATTTGTTACGGCAGTCAGATGTACCATTTGTTAATGTGGTAGGATCAATCACGCCCTCTTTGTAAGCAGCTGCCATTCTCTCAAGTGCGCTCTTCATAGAATCCTCTGTGAATCCATCTTTCCATGTTCCGTCTTCTGCTTTATAGAAGCTTGGGTTTGCATCCTGATAGAACTCTGGTAAGTAGTTTGTATATGGAGCCTCTGTTCCGATGAAACCAGCAGCAGATACACCGTAGGTATCTCCGTTTACACCATTTCCATCCGGGTCACCGGTTGTAAATGCTTCGAGCATTGCAAGATACTCATCATAGTTTGTCGGAACATCAAGTCCGCAGTTGTCTAACCATGCTTTCTTAACATATGTAACACATCCGTTACCACGAGCTGCCGGCATACCGTATAACTTACCATCAAGTCTTACACCATCGATAACTCCTGTGCTGCCGTATGCATCCTGTCTTGTTTTTAAATCAGAAGATGCATAAGCGTCTGTCATATCCCACAGAACTCCCTGCTCTGCATAACCTGCATAATAGGTAGAAGATAAGATCATAACGTCTGGCCAGTCACCACTTGCAACTGTCTGTCCTACTACATCATAGTAAGCATCATGATCCGGCTGGATCACATTGATCTTCATTCCAAGAAGATCTTCCAATTTAGCAATGAACTCTGCCTGTCCGTTTTCCTGTGTGAAAACAGTTCCATCTACCATAATGGTGATCTCTTCTGGTTTCTCAACATCAGAATCTGTTGCTGTGCTTGCGGAAGCATCACCGCTCTCTGTGGTTGCTTCATTATTTGTAGAAGCATTTGAATTTGTTGTTCCTGCGTTACCAGTGTTGCTGGAACCGCATCCTGCCATACCAGCTACCATAGCGGCAGCCATAAGGACTGATACTACCTTCTTTTTCATAAGAACCTCCTTATTAGGAAAAAATTTGTTTCGACACTGCTCTGATGTAAGTGCTTTCATGTCTTGCTCATACATTACCATCTTATGGGATTTTCAGCAAGAAACAATATTTGACAGGGGGTACAAAATTTGTTTTAACACTACGCAAACCATTGATTTTACTGGGTTTTTGATTTTTTGTTGTATTTTTTTCATATTATGATAAAATAGAAAACGTACGATTAAAAAACATGAAAAAAGGACATTTAATACCTATGAGAATAAATTTGAATCCACCAGCGGATGCCACAGCAAAAAATGAATCCACTACGTTTCTCATGATTCGCTTTGCTATTACATACAGTGTCTTTTTACTTATCATTTTACTTCTGATGGTACACCTCCACCGTGTCTCAACAACACGCTCTGAAGAGGATTTCTGGAATCAGGATCAGTCTACCTTTGAAAGTGCCGTTTCACTTTTAGATAATAATTTCACAACCATGGATTCTATCACAAGACAGCTCAGCATGAATACCAAACTATACCGTCTTGCAACGATGAAGTCCACAGACGATAATGATTTTTATCTGTCAGGTCTCACCATGAAGCAGTCCCTTGCCTCTTATATGTATTCCTACAATGAGCTTCCTTTCAGTACCTATTTTGTTTATCTGAGAAATAGCGGCTATATTATCAGTGTAAACACTTTCAATTCCGAACAGCTTTATTATATAAGAAACTATTTATCTTCCGGGGCGAATTTTAATGAATGGCATGATCTGCTCAACAACAATCTGACAAAAGATTCTGCCCTTTATCCACTTTCGGATTTTATGCTTCCCGAAAGCGGTAACGCATATCTTTATGTGTTAAATATGGACGTACTGACCTACAAAGATATTCCTGCTACCGTTGCTTTCCATATCAATGAGCAGACCTTACGCAAAATTTTCAGCGGTGTTTCTTTAGGTGATACCGGTTACATTATTGCAGTCGACGCACAGGATCAGCCAGTGTTTTCCCTGTCCGAAGATAAGAATACATCATCTGAAAAAGATTTAAATACGCTTACCGAATCCGTATTATCCTTATCCTATGATGACAATAATACCTGTGTTCACAATGACACACATATTATGCGGATCGCATCAAAAACAAATGACTGGACTTTCTATCTGGTACAGCCGGAATCCATTTATCCATCCGATTATCAGTTTATTTTTCTGCTGATCCTTTTTGCAGCAATCATCGGTGGACTTATCATGATATTTATTTTAGTCCGCAACAATATGCGCCCGATTCTTCATTTAGATGACCAGCTCCAGGAAACACTGCATGCAAATACGCAGTTAATCGAAGAAGCTGCTGCAATCCGTCCTGTTTTATATGACAATTATTTGAGACAGCTGATGAGTGGAGTTATCACAACCCCGGATGAGCTTTCATTTATCCAGAATTATCTGCATTTAGAAGATCCATCGCTTCATTATTATGTATTGTACGGTGTAACTTACGAAAATGATCCTGCTGCAGATACTTTTCCAAATGAAAATACTTCCACTGAAAGTTCTGAAAGTATGAAAGATATTATCGCCGGTCTTTTGGCCAGATATTTTTCTTATGAAAATAACTTATATCTGTGTTCCCCAAAGAAACATATTTATGCTGTGTTAATCCCTTTTAGTGGAACTGCCGATGAGATACTGATCACACTTCAGGAAAAAGCATTAAAATTTCATAGTGAACTGCTAGAAGAGTATTCGATCTGGTTTTTTGCAGGAATCGGTCTCTCCTGCTCCTTCACCAACATATGGGAATCTTACCAACAGGCGAAAGATGCTGCAGGGTATACCAGTAAAAACTATATTTTCCTTCCATATGAAATGTTGAAAAAAGACTCCCATGTTTACTACTATCCGGCTGAATTTTCAACCCGTCTGATTCGTTCCATCACTGGCGGAAATAAATCCCAGGTGATTGAAATTTTCAATCTGATCCACCAGGAGAACATTGAAGAACGTTCGCTTCCGTTCCAGTTATTACGGTTTTTACTTACCGATATCCGCAACACTCTGTTGAAAGCACGTTTTACATATACGGGAGAAAGTACTCCGCAGATAGTGGAAATTGATACTATGCTTTCACAGGACGAGTTAACTTTCCGTCTCTGTGAAGATATCAGCATTAAACTGTGTGATTTCTTTGCATCAAAATCCGAAAAGAATAATCTGATTGACAGCATTGTGACTTATATCCGTGAAAATTACAAAAATCCGGCGCTCTGCTTAAGCAAGATCTCCGACGAGTTCCACATATCAGAAAGTTATTTTTCTCATATGTTTAAAGAAAATATGAATGTGAACTTCTCTGTCTATCTGGAAGATCTTCGGCTCACAGAGGCGGCACATCTGATTGAAAAAGGCGAATCCGGTATCAATGAAATCGCTTTGGAAGTTGGTTATAACAACCAGACGTCTTTCCGACGTGCATTTAAGAAAAAATATGGCGTTACACCAAGCAGCTTTGGCGTTCAGTCTTAATAAGAAATGGAGGATATTACAATGAATTTCAAAAAAGGTTCTCCAGAAAGTGCTGGCATCCCATCCGGATGCCTTCTTCACTTTCTGGATCGTTTACAAAAAAAACAGGTCCCAATGCACAGTTTTCTTTTAATGCGGCATGACACACTCATTGCCGAGGGCTACTATGCACCCTATCAGAAAGACACGCTGCATCGCATGTTTTCGATCAGTAAAAGTTTTACATCCATTGCGATCGGTCTTTTGGAAGTGGAAGGAAAATTATCACTGGATGATCCGATCGTCTCATATTTTCCAGACAAGATTCCAGCGAATGTACATCCGTGGATTGCAGCCATGACGATCCGGGATATGCTCATGATGCGCACCTGTCATGCCGCGACGACCTACAAGGTCGATATGAAAAGTGACTGGGTAGAAAGTTTCTTTACCGTACCGCCAACCCATCCTGCAGGAAAGCTCTTTCATTATGATACGTCCTCCGCACATACACTCTGTGCGCTTGTAGAACGTCTTTCCGGCATGCCAATGCTCGATTATCTCAAAGAAAAACTGTCTGTTTTGGAATTTTCCGATGAATCCTACATGCTGACAGATCCTTTTGGTGTCTCCATGGGCGGAAGCGGACTTGTCGCTCTTCCATCCGACCTGTTAAAATTCGGTTATCTTCTATCTCACGATGGAAATATTGATGGAACACAGCTCGTTTCTGCCTCCTACATCAAAACAGCAACCTCCCATCTCTCTGACACACGCATCACGGCACCTCTTCCAAGTGAAGCCTGCGGCTATGGTTATCAGATCTGGCGCAGTGAAAAAAATGGTTTTGTCTGCTACGGCATGGGTGGTCAGTTCATCCATTACCTTCCGGATTATGATCTGCTCTTTGTCACTACCGCAGACACACAGGGACTTGCGGGTGGAAATCAACTGATTTATGATGCTCTGTATGATGAGATTCTTCCTTTCATACAGGCAGATCCACTCCCGGAAGATCAAAAAACGCATACAGAGCTTCTTTCTGTGCTCTCTTCACTTGCGATTGCACCTCTGGGTGATAGTGCAATGACGGCAGCGGTCACTTCACAAGTTTCGGGGAAACGATATATGTTCAAACCAAACAGTAGTGAGTTTACAAATTTTACAGCGGATTTTACAAATGATGAGGGATGTTTTACGTTTACACTGCACGGCAGACCGTGTTCCATTCATTTCGGTTTTGGAAAACTTGTCTGCGGACAGTTTCCCATCTATGACCAGAGGTATGCTGCCAGCGGAGTGTGGGTTTCAGAGAACACTCTGTATGTGCGGGCGCATGTGATCGATGCGTTTGTGGGGAGTGTGCATTTTGAGGTGGTGTTTGGAGATGCGGATGTGACGGTGTTTATGAGGAAGCAGGAGGAAAGTTTGTTTGGGGAGTTTCAGGGGCATCTTGTTGGAATGGCTTGCTAGCCCTGCATGGTGATTGGGATGTGGATGCCTGTTGGAAAGTGGCGAAACTTACGATATGAGATGTGGATGCCTGTTGGAAAATGGCAAAACCTGCGGTGATTGTGGCGGGGCGGAGCTGGTTGGTTCCGTTGTACGAGGATAAGAGGTTCTAAGTTGCCCTGCGGAGATGTTGGGAGCCGGACGCGAACACCCCGAACAAACCTTCCATGGTTTGACCGGGGTTTGTACTGCCATCCGTGGCAGTACATCGCTGTGAGCTGACAGGGGAACTAAGAATCTCTAATCCTCTCCCAAAGTTACACCCAGCTCCGCCCCGCCCCAAGTCACCTTAGATGGGTTGCACGCCTTTTGGTAAGGCATGCCTGCCATCTACAGCGTTTTGCTGCCACGGATGGCAGCAAAAATCCCCGTCGAGCCATGGAAGGCTCGTCCGGGGATGCACGCGTCACTCTGCCACAACCCAGATCAAGGGCACTTAGAACCTCTTATTTCCGTACAACGGAACCCAACAAAACCTGCCGGTTCCGGCGCACGTCCCAAGGCTCAGCCACCTCCTGACTGGGTGCAGCATCAATTCACAACAAATCTCATCTGTTTTTACTGTGGCTGCTTACCAATATAAGCTAAAATACCACCATCTACATACAGCACATGACCATTTACAAAATTAGATGCATCCGATGCAAGGAACACAGCCGGTCCCTGTAAATCTTCTGCGTTTCCCCATCTTGCAGCCGGAGTCTTTGCGATGATAAACTGGTCAAACGGATGTCTGGAACCGTCTGGCTGGATCTCACGAAGAGGTGCTGTCTGAGGTGTTGCAATATAACCAGGTCCGATACCATTACACTGGATATTGAATTCACCGTACTCAGATGCAATGTTCTTTGTTAACATTTTTAAACCACCTTTTGCTGCAGCGTAAGCAGAAACGGTCTCACGGCCAAGCTCACTCATCATAGAGCAGATGTTGATGATCTTTCCGTGGCCTTTTTTGATCATGGACGGGATCACTGCTTTTGATACAATGAACGGTGCATTTAAGTCAACATCAATTACCTGTCTGAACTCTGCTGCTGACATATCGCACATTGGAATACGTTTGATGATACCTGCATTGTTTACAAGGATATCGATTACACCAACTTCCTCCTCTACTTTTTTCACAAGTTCATTCACCTGTTCCTCGTTGGTAACGTCACAGACATAACCATGAGCTTTGATCCCTTTTTCAGCATAAGCTGCTAATCCCTTGTCAACCAGCTCCTGTTTGATATCGTTGAATACGATGGTTGCGCCTGCCTCTGCATAAGCAGATGCGATAGCAAATCCGATACCATAAGACGCGCCTGTTACTAATGCAATTTTACCCTCTAATGAGAAATTGTTTAAAAATGACATAATTCTGTCTCCTTTTTTGTGTTATGTTTAAGATTCTTTCAATAAGAATCCAGTTTCTACTTTTTCTGCCGGATGTTTCTGAAATAACAGATTGAATTCTGCACAAACATTCTATTGTAGATATCCATCATATCAGATTGACAACTTTTTTCCGTTTCCTTACAAGGTAACACCCTGCTTAAAGATCGCCATATCATGGAATCCGGCTTCCTCGCTGCGTACCTTCTTACCAGATGCAACGTCGATCACATAGTCAAACAATTTCTGACCTGTCTCCTCTAACTCTGCATCCTCCACAAGAACGCCCGCATTGAAATCGATCCAGTTCTTTTTCTTTCCGGCAAGTGTACTGTTGCTGGAAATCTTAACGGTCGGAACCGGGGAAGCAAACGGTGTCCCGCGTCCGGTCGTAAACAGAACAATGTGTGCTCCGCTGGCTGCTAATGCAGTTGCAGCAACAAGGTCATTGCCCGGTGCGCTGAGAAGATTTAATCCCGGCGTATGTACGCGCTCGCCGTAGGAAAGAACGCCTTTTACTGCAGCACTTCCTGATTTCTGTGTACATCCCAAAGACTTATCCTCTAAGGTTGAGATACCGCCTTTTTTATTTCCAGGTGACGGATTCTCGTAGATTGTCTGGTGATTATCTTTAAAATACTGTTTAAAATCGTTGATCAGGTTCACCGTCTGTTCAAATAGTTCTTCATTTTCACAGCGGTTCATAAGCAGTGTCTCTGCGCCAAACATCTCCGGCACCTCAGTCAGGATCGTTGTTCCGCCCTTTCCGATCAGGATATCAGAGAATTTACCAACCAGCGGGTTTGCAGTGATTCCGGAAAATCCGTCACTGCCGCCACACTTCATGCCGATGATCAGTTTGGATGCACTGATCGGCTCACGGGAGAATCCTGCCGCATAATCGATCAGTTCCTCTAGGAGTTTTTCGCCCTCTTCCATCTCGTCTTCGCATTCCTGACAGATTAAAAACTTCACACGGTTCTCGTCATAATCACCAATGTATTTTTTCAGTTCACCGATATTACTGTTCTCACAGCCAAGACCAAGTACTAACACGCCTCCGGCATTTGGATGTTTTACGAGATCAGCGAGGATCGTTCTGGTGTGTTCCTGATCATCACCCATCTGGGAACATCCATATGGATGCGGGAATGCAATCACTTCCTCCACAGAGCCATGTACCTTTGCGTTGGCACGTTTTGCCATCGCTGTGGCAATGTTGTTCACACAGCCGACAGTCGGTACGATCCAGACTTCGTTGCGCACACCGACACTTCCATCCGGACGTGCAAATCCCATAAAGGTACGCTCCTCTGTCTTTTTCTCCTCTGTTTTTACCGGCTCGTAGGTATAAGTGAGCAAATCGCCGAGTGCTGTTTTGATATTGTGCACATGCACCCATTGCCCGGCTTTGATATTCTCTTTTGCATTTCCGATACGGAAACCATATTTGATCACATCACCGCCCTGTGGGATGTCACAAATCGCCATCTTGTGTCCGGCAGGGATCGTCTCAGCCGCTGTGTATTCTTTTCCATCGACTGTGACTTTCTCTCCCTCTGCAAGTTCTTTTATGGCAACAATAACATTATCATTTTCATTGATTTTTATAAAATCTTTCATAAGTGTTCTCCTGCTTATGCGTTAAAAGTTTTTTCCATTGCTGCTCTCATACCAAGTGCGCGGATATCTTCCATATAACCGGTTACAGCCTCTTCTACTCCGGCTAATTTGGTAAGATCTTCGCCCCAGAAATGCTCGTTGGATAAAACAGCATGTGTATACTCTGCTGCGTCCTTAGAACTGTTTGCTGCAAAGAACTCTAATACAGCAGCGTCATCTAAGATCTGGTATTCAGTACCGTCACGATGTCCGATCAGAGCCTTGTCACGGATCTCTGTTCCTGTGTAGAATGCCATCAGTGCAGCCAGTGAGAATGTCAGGTGTGTCGGAAGTTTTCCTTCATTCTTAATGTACTCTAAGAAACTCGGCATACATCTTGCGCGCCATTTTGAAACAGAGTTCAGGGAAATGGATAACAGCGCATGTTTTACATATGGGTTGTTAAATCTTGTGATCACTGCCTCTGCAAAATCAATCAGATCCTGTTTCGGAAGTGTCAGTGTAGGAATGACCTCATCAAAGATCGTTGCTTTCATAAAGTTGAAAATCAGTTCATCCTGCATAGACTCTAACACGATATCATTGCCGCAGAGATAAGATGCCAGTACAAAGGAAGTATGTGCACCGTTTAAGATACGGACTTTTCTCTGTTTGTATGGCTTCTGGTTGTCTGTAAAGATCACCGGAAGTCCTGCATCCGGAAGCGGGAACTCTTTGCTGATATCTTTTGCGCTCTCGATCACCCAGAGAGCAAATGGCTCACCTGTTACGATCAGATTGTCCTGATAACCGAACTCTTTGCAGAGCTCCTCTGCCTCGTCTCTTGGGTAACCGGTTACAATACGGTCAACTAATGTAGAAGTAAATACACAGGCTTCATCTAACCATGTCTTAAATCCCTCTTCTAAATTCCAGAGTACTGCAAGTTTCTCTACACACTCTTTTAAGTGGATACCATTGTCATCGATCAGCTCAACCGGAAGCATCACAAGACCTTTATCCATTGCCCCGTTAAAATGTTTATATCTCTCATATAAGAATTTGGTTAATTTGCCCGGATAGCTTTTTGGCGGTTCCATCTCTAATCGGTCTGTATCATCATAAACGATACCTGCTTCTGTTGTGTTCGAAACAATGTAACGTAAGCTGTCAAGTTTTGCATAATCTGCATATTTCTGATATTCACCATAAGCGTCTACTGCATCTGCAACGCTGGTCACAATGCGGTTGATACGTTTTGGCTCACCGTCTACGATTCCTCTTAACTGTACGGTATACTGGCACTCCTGATCATGGAATCTGTCAAGACTTCCAAATTCGATCGGTTTTACAAGTACGATGTCCCCGTTAAATTTCCCCTGCTCATTTGCAATGTCGATCATATAGTCAACAAATGCACGAAGGAAATTTCCCTCTCCGAACTGTAATACTTTAACCGGTCTCTCCACTTTTCCTGTTTTCTTTCTGTTTAATAATTCCATCATATTCCTCCTGCTTATCAGCTCATCACTGCACAATGTCATTTTGTAAGCGTTTACAATTTGTATTCTTACACCTTTTTGCCGTTTCGTCAATATGTAATTTTGCACAATTTAGTGATTTTTGTTATTTTTCTTTAAAATCACCATATTTTCTTCTACACTTTTTCTATTTTCACAAAATCCGATATTGCTTTATTTTTTTTAATATTGTATAATCAGACCAGCAGCAATGAAACTGCTTTCATTTTTGTTTACATTCTATATTTAATGTAATCCGAAACGTTTCAGGATGCAAATTTGTTATAAAAGGATTTTTTATATGACTATATATGATATTTCAAAAAAAGCGGGTGTATCGATTGCTACCGTATCCCGTGTATTAAACGGCAGTGACAAGGTCCGCCCTTCCACAAAGAAAAAAGTCATGGATATCATTGAAAAATATGACTACACACCAAATGCTTTTGCACGCGGCATGGGACTCCACTCCCTGCAGACGATTGGTATTCTCTGTGCAGATTCCTCGGATCTTTTTCTCGCAAAGGCAGTTTATTATCTGGAACAGGAGCTGCAGGCAAACGGTTATGAGTCACTGCTCTGCTGTACCGGATATAATCTGGAGCTCAAGCAAAATTACCTGAATTTGATCCTTTCCAAAAAAGTAGACGGCATCATTCTTGTCGGTTCTAATTTCATCGGTACTACGGAGGATGAAAACCAGTATATTAAAGATGTTTCCACGCAGGTACCGATCATGCTGTTAAACGCTTCCTTTGATTATCCGAACGTTTACAGCACTTTATGCGACGACTACACGACTATGTTTGAGGCTACCGAGTCCATGTTAGATTCCGGTATCGCCGATCCAGTCTATATTTACAATTCTATTTCATATAGTGGCCGCAAAAAATTAAATGGTTTCAAAGACGCCTTAAAAAAACATGGCATCTCTGATATAGAAAACAGGATCCACAAATACGACGGAGATTCCCAGCAATTCAATGAAATTGCAGATTTTATGGATCAGGTTGCAAAAGAGGCCCCTCCTTTTCATGGAGTGATCGCTGCGGATGACGTACTCGCCGTCGGCGTAGTCAAATACGCACAATGCAATCATATTTCTGTGCCCGACGATTTATCGATTATTGGGTACAACAACTCCATGCTGACAACCTGCTGTATTCCGGAACTCACTTCCGTGGACAACCGCTTAGAAACACAGACTCATCAGTTAGTACAGACCTTAGTCGGTGTTCTTTCCGGTGAAGAAATGCCGAAGAAATCTATTTTCTCCGGCAAACTGATCAAACGTGGAACTACTTTATTCTAAAACAATTTTTATGGAGGAAAAAACAATGAAACAATTTATGGATGAAAACTTCTTACTTCAGAGCGAGACTGCTCAGAAACTTTACCATTCCTACGCAGCAGATGCACCGATCTTAGATTATCACTGCCACATCAATCCGCAGGAAATCTACGAGGACCGTCAGTTTGAAAATATTACCCAGGTATGGTTAGGCGGCGACCATTACAAATGGCGCTTTATGCGTTCCTGTGGTGTCGATGAAAAATACATCACCGGTGATGCTTCCGACAAGGAAAAATTCTTAAAATGGGCTGAGGTTCTCGGCAAAGCGATCGGCAACCCGCTCTTCCACTGGAGCCATCTGGAGTTAAAGAAATATTTCGGTTACAACGGCGTTTTAAATAAGAAAACAGCCGAGGAAGTCTGGGAGTTATGCAATAAGAGACTTGCAGAGAAAGATATGTCTGTCCGCAACATCATCAGACAGTCCAACGTTACTCTGATCTGCACCACCGACGATCCGGTCGACTCCTTAGAATGGCACAAAAAGATTGCAGAGGATGATTCTTTTGACGTTCAGGTTCTTCCGGCATGGCGTCCTGACAAGGCAATGAATATCGAAAAAGTTACATATTTAGATTACATTGCACAGTTATCTGACGTTTCCGGCATCAAAGTAGATACCTTTGCAGCCTTAAAGAAGGCACTTTCAAACCGTATGGATTTCTTCGCTTCCATGGGATGCAGCGTATCTGACCACGCTTTGGAATATGTAATGTACGCACCGGCTTCCGATGATGAGATTGAAGCTATTTTTGCAAAACGTCTCTCCGGAGAAGGTGTTACCCGTGAGGAAGAGTTAAAATTCAAGACTGCATTTATGCTGTTTGTCGGCACAGAGTATACAAAACGTAACTGGGTTATGCAGCTTCACTATGGATGCAAACGTGACAACAACACTCCGATGTTCGACCGCCTTGGACCAGATACTGGATACGACTGCATCAACAACTATGCACCATCTTCTGAGATGGCAGATTTCTTAAATTTCTTAAATAAGAGCGGAAATCTTCCAAAAACTATCATTTACAGCTTAAACCCGAACGACAACCAGGCAATCGGCACGATCTTAGGATGCTTCCAGGATTCCACCGCTGTCGCAAAGATCCAGCAGGGTTCCGCATGGTGGTTCAACGATCACAAGACCGGTATGCAGGATCAGATGATCTCCCTTGCAAACCTTGGAAATCTCTCCGGTTTTGTCGGCATGCTGACAGACTCCAGAAGCTTCTTATCCTACACACGTCACGATTACTTCCGCAGAATTCTCTGCAACCTGATCGGTGGATGGGTAGAAAACGGTGAGTTCCCGGCAGATTATGATACATTAGAGGAGATCGTAAAAGGTATCTGCTACAACAACTCTGTAAATTACTTTGGATTTAACTTAAAAACCTGCTAAGATATAAAACAGGATGCATGCAGCTTTAATAACCTGATTTTCAGCGTTTTGGATTCATATATTAAGATATTTGTGATGCGCACAGAAAGGCGCAGGAAAGGATTTTTATGGAACTTCGTACTGCAGCATCTCCAAGAGATGTCAAACATTACACAACCGAACGTTTAAGAGAAGAATTTTTAATCGATGATCTGTTCCAGCCGGATGTCATCAAACTTGTATACAGCCATATCGACCGCATCATTACCGGTTCAGCTGTTCCGGTAAAGGAAACTTTAAAATTAACCGCCGGCGACGAGCTGCGCGCACAGTATTTCTGTGAGCGCCGTGAGCTCGGTGTGATCAATATCGGCGGTGCCGGCGTGATCACGATCGACGGAAAGGAATACAAAGTTGCCCACAAAGAGGGCATGTACATCGGCATGGGCTCAAAGGACATTTCCTTTGCAAGCGAAAATGCAGATAGCACTGCTCAAAGGAAAATAGAAATGGAGCAGCTATGCCTAATTAATCAACAGATATAAAAGAAAAAAGAAATGGAATTTAAATCACTTGGTAATATCGAGACTTCATTCAGACAGATAAGGCTCTACGCCTTTGTCTTTGCCGTCGTCTGCGTGGCGGTGAGCGGATATGCCCTCTATGCCTCGTACAGCTTCGCCAAGGAGCAGCGGGAGAAAATCTATGTGCTTGACCAGGGAAAGTCGCTCATGCTTGCCCTCAGTCAGGATGCAAGTCGTAATCGTCCCGTAGAGGCAAGGGAGCATGTACGTCGCTTCCATGAGCTGTTCTTCACCATTGCGCCTGACAAGGATGCCATTGAGAAGAATATGGAACGTGCCTTCGTACTGTGTGACAAGTCGGCTTTCAACTATTACAAGGACTTGGCAGAGAAGGGCTATTATAACCGTGCCATATCGGGCAATGTCAATCAGCGCATAGAGGTGGACTCTATCCGCTGCAACTTTGGTGCTTACCCTTACGAGGTAACGACCTATGCAAAGATGTTTATCGTCCGTCAGAGCAACGTTACAGAGCGCAGTCTTGTTACGACCTGCACGCTGCAGAACTCTGTCCGTTCGGACAACAACCCACAAGGCTTCTTGATGGAGAACTTCCTCGTTAAGGAGAACAGGGACATACAGACTTATAAACGATAAGGCTATGGCAAGGAAAAGAAACTTTTTACTCTCCCGTCACTATCTGCGCTTTCACCTATGGCTCCGCCATCGTTGTGAAAGACTCACGATAAGGCAGAGAAAGGAAATCGTCTATGGGCTGAGTTTCATCTATCTGCTCTGCTCGCTTTGGATGATAGCGCAGTTCTTCCTTCCTCCAAAGAAGGAGAAACTACCCATCCCCACGGGAAAGCTGACGGACAGTCCGATACGGACAGACAGCACTTTACACGAGTTACACGGCAATTTTTACCTACAACATCATCAAACAATCAAAGAAAATGGATAATAAACAGAAAGAACAAATGAAGAAAGGCTTGGTCTTCGGAGGATTAGGACTGCTGTTTGCCCTCTCGATGTGGTTTATCTTCGCACCTTCGAGTAAGGATAAGACTGCAGCGGAGCAGGGACTACTCAACGACAGCATCCCGCAGGCAACGACAGAAAAGCTCACCGAAAACAAGCTCAAAGCCTATGAATTAGGCGACAAGGCACACGAGGAGGAACAGACCCGCGAGGAGATGGGCAGACTATCGGACTATTTTGCACAGAACACTGCTCCATCAGAGGAGCAGCGTTCAGAAACAGCTGCTTCTACGGCAAAGATAGAAAACTCCATGCATCGCTATGAAGAGAATAATCGCCTCTTGAACTCCTTTTACGCTCCCGACCCACACGAGCAGGAGCGTGAAGCCTTGCGCTCGGAGATAGATAACCTTAAAAAGGAACTCTCCGCCAAAGACAGCAGGGAGGACAATGAAGAGAAACGGCAGCTTGCCTTGATGGAAAAGAGCTATCAGATGGCAGCGAAGTATCTCCCTAAAGCATCAACTCCACCTACCTTCAATAATGGTCTGGCGGCAGGAAATGAAAAAACGGAAGATACAGCAGGTGGCTCTGACGCCGCTAAGGGCAAGACCATGCAGAATGAAAAGCCTGCAATGGAAGTTCTGCCGGAGCGTAGGCAGATAGTTTCTTCACTTGATCAGCCTATGAGCGATGTGTACTTTATGGAGGAATACGGCAAGAAGGCTCGTAATATGGGCTTTCATTCGCTCGCAAGCACGGCTGTACCTACGATGCGCAATACACTGAAAGTAGTAGTGGACAGGACTACTGTTCTTAAGGAGGGTGACAATGTCGTACTCCGTCTGCTGGAAAGTGCCAAGGTAGAGGGGCTGCACATTCCACGGCATAGCCGACTCATAGCCGTCGCTAAGATAGAAGGTAATCGTATGCACCTACTTATCAAAAGCATTGAGGTGGACGGGCATATCATAGCCGTCAAGCTCTCGACATACGACATGGACGGACAGGAGGGTGTGTATATACCAGGTTCGGAGGACATCAATGCGCTTAAGGAAGTCGGGGCGAACATCGGTGGTTCAATGGGAACATCTTTTACCTTTGCTTCCTCTGCCAAGGACCAGATTATCTCCGAGGCTGCCCGTGGGGTGATGCAAGGTGCAAGTCAGCTGCTTCAGAAGAAACTGCGCACTATCAAGGTAACGCTTAAGGGTGGCTACCGCCTTTTCTTGGTGCAGAGCAAATAAAACAATCAAAAATGACAGGTAAAACAATAATATCAAATCAATAACAACAATGAAGAAAATTATTTTATCAATGGCTATGCTTGCCATGGTGGGAGCAACAGCCACAGCACAGGAAGACAATGATGGTCTGACAGCAAGCCGTCCACTTACTTCGGGAGAGTTTTTTCAAGGTATGAGCCGTGCCATACCAACGGGGCGTGTCGTACTACCGTATGGTCTTGACGTTACCTTTGATAAGACCGTGCATCTTATCTTCCCTTCTGCTATTCGCTATGTAGACTTAGGTTCACAGAACATCATCGCGGGGAAAGCGGAGGATGCTGAGAACGTACTACGTGTAAAGGCTTCGGTGAAGGACTTTGAGACGGAAACCAATATGAGTGTCATCTGCGACGACGGCTCTTTCTATGCTTTCAACGTCAAGTATGCCGATGAGCCGGAGAAGTTAAGCATCGAGATGAAGGACTTCCTGTCACCAACGGACGGACGACTACCAAGCAATCGCTCTGACATTTACTTCAAGGAACTCGGTAACGAGTCGCCTGTATTGGTCAAACTGATGATGCAAACTATCTATCAGAACGACAAGCGTACCATCAAGCATATCGGTGCACAGCAGTTCGGCATGAAGTTCCTGCTTCGTGGCTTGTATGCCCATAACGGCTTGCTGTATTTCCACACCCGTATGGAAAACGGCACGAATATGCCGTACTCGGTGGATTTTATCACATTTAAGGTGGTTGATAAGAAGATGGCAAAGCGTACCGCTATACAAGAGCAGGTACTTCAGCCACTTCGTGCCCATCATCAGGTGATGCAGGTGCGTGGCATGGGCAGTGAACACGCCGTGTTTGCGCTCGAGCAGTTTTCTCTTGCTGAAGACAAGCAGCTTGAAGTGACACTCTATGAGAGAAATGGCGGTCGTACGCTGACCTTCCATGTAACGGCAGAAGACCTGCAGATGGCAAAAAAGATTGATAACCTCAAACTGAAATGGTAGACATTATGAAGAAGAAAATCATTTTATCGGTTTGTGCAGCGGTGGCAATGGCTTTTAGCTTGCCATCGCAGGCACAGCGACTGATACCCAAGCAAAGGGGAATAGAGGTCGTGGGGAGTGTTCCGCTTATCAAGGGAGAAAAGTTTCTTGCTGCTGACAATTTTGGCATGGGAGCATCACTCACCCGATATCTGGGGTGTGAGAACTATACCTTTGTTATGGCAGAATATGAACAGCAGAATATGCCGTACAGAAGTTGTAACGTAAAACTCAAGGATGCGCTCTTGCAGGTGGGCTATATGCACCCTGTTCTCTCCGACAGAGGTAAGAACGTGTTTCTTTATGGTGGCATATCCGCTTTGGGTGGCTATGAGCAACTGAATGAGGACAAAAGGCTACTACCCGATGGGGCAACACTGCTCGACCGCTCCCGCCTTGTCTATGGCGGTGCCGTGCATGGCTCGGTGGAAGTATTCCTAACGGATAGGATTCTCTTTCTTGTCAAGGCACAGGGACGTTTCCTATTTGGAACTGACGTGCATCGTTTCCGTCCGGCTATTTCAGCAGGACTAAGGTTTAACTTTTAAGTAGAAGAAAAGATGAAGAAAATATTGAATACGATATGGGTAATGGGTGTGCTGTCCCTTGCCGTGTTTTGCCTATCTGCTTGTGATAGGGATTTGGATGTTCAGCAGTCTTATCCGTTTACGGTGGAGACAATGCCAGTTCAAAAGGACATTATAAGAGGGCAGACGGCTGAGATACGCTGCACGCTAAAGCGAGGCGGTGAGTTTGCTGACACTCGCTATACGATACGTTATTTCCAGTCTAACGGCAAGGGCTTGCTAAGAAATGATAATGGCACGGTTTTCAAGCCGAACGACCGCTATCCGCTAACGAAGGATGTGTTCCGCTTATACTACACTTCTCTGTCATCTGACCGCCAGACGATTGATGTATATGTGGAGGATAGTTTCGGTAAGGTTCAGCAGCTAACCTTTAGTTTCAACAACGAGCGTGAGGAGGGCAAGGATAAGCCTGCATCTTCTCACCACTAAGAACATTATTGATGCGAACGATAAATTCTTTCATTTTACTTTGTGTATTCTGCCTGTTCTGTCAGCCGACCCTTGCTCAGCGCAGGGTGCGGCTGGCAGACTTGCCCCCTTTTGAGCGTGCAGTAGTTGTTGTGAAATATTTTGAGGGCATGCACAGCTGGAAGAATTATCCGTATGTTGGATATGGGCATCAGCTGCAACCAGGAGAGCGTTTCACAGCGGATATGACAGAACGGCAGGCAGACTCCCTGCTCCGTGCCGACCTTTGGAAATGCTTTGAACACTTCAAAGGCTATGGCAAGGATGTGCTACTATTGACCTTGCTTGCCTACAATGTGGGTGTGGGGCGATTGCTCGGTTATGGAAAGCATCCAAAGAGCAGGCTGCTACGAAAGATAGAGGCAGGGGATAGGATTTTTTATCGGGAGTATGTTTCGTTTTGCAGGTACAAGGGAAAGGTGTTGAGTGGATTAGTCAAGCGGCGAAAGGTTGAGTTTGCACTGTTTTATAAATCATGATTGTCAAACACACCTCTTACGAGTTTTTATACTTCACAATAGGCGTTTATTTTAGGTTTTACATTTCCTTTGTCAACAGCATTGGCATATAAAGGCGAACTTGAACTTCAGTTAGCCAAGCAGAATGTTCAATCAAACTTTCAATTTCTTTATGAGAGAGTGATGTTAAATTAGTTCCTACACTTCGTGCCATATGTTCACTCTCTTTCAGAGGAATTTTCTGTTCTAATTCAGACCAGTGTAGAGCTTTCTTTACTTTCTCGATAATCGTTTCTTGGGCTGCTTCACCTTCAGCTCCTTTCAAGTTTATAAATTCTTTTTCTGTTATAGCGTGAGCCTGCCATACATCAGGATGAACATTTCCATCTTTCAGATTATTTACAAAACCTTGAATAAGCCTTGCACTACAATCCCATTCTAATGGAACATATGCAAAATGCTCTTTGCCTGCATACGATTCATATAAATTTTTGGCTCTCTGCATTTTCTTTACCCTATCCATCATCAGGTTTATGGTATTCATAGCCAGACTGAAAATATTCGTTGTCTTATTGGCAGATATGGTACTATTACCTGCATCACTCACAATAATAAAGTCTGTATGAAATTTGCTCTTATTTTGGCTTAGTTTATGAGCTCCTTGGTTATCATAAACACCTCCATCTATCAACTTGGGAGCTTCTGGCTTATTGAAGCACTTGTCATATTCTTCTCTCAGATATTTCTTGTCAATCGTAATTGGTGTAAAGCCATAAGGAATACAAGATGAAGCCATAACTGCATTTGCTATAGGAAAGTGCGCCGCATTAAAGATAGATTTGTCTCTCACATGATACACATATTCTCCCATCGTCGTTTTTGAGAAATAGAAAGGCAATTGTGTGGCAATATTTGTAGAATTGATACACAATGACGGACTATCAGGCAGGTCACTAAGAGTCTTTTTCTTGAAAAATACCTTATTATATAAACGTGAGATGAGTTTACTTGTCGGTAATGTGACAAATGAATACTTCAGAGAAAAGATAAGTAAAAGGAAAAAAGTAATGACACCACCCAAAGCTGCACATATACCCCAAAATATCGGTTGGTTTTGAAAAAAAATAGCAGCGAGATAGGCTATCAGATACCCCATTGCTACAGATGTAGCCATCAATAGTAAACCGACTATACCAAGATATAAGAAAGATGACCATAAGACGCCTTTCGAGAGTTTTTTGATAAATTGCTTCTCAAAATCTTCATAATTATCTTTATTCAGTGCATAATATGCTGCAGTGATTGAGCCTCCTGAGACAGAAGATATTACATCCACTTTTTCTAATATACCGAGACGATGGAGGGCACGCAACGTACCAATGTGATACGCTGCGGCTCTGTATCCACCTCCAGAAAGGGCAAGTCCAACCTTATTTCTTTTATTACCCATAACTTATAGGGGATTAGCTGTTGAATAACCTTTGTGAGTAGGAGTATTCTGGTGGTGACACATTGAACCGTTGATATTGGTAGAGTAAACTCTTGCACCAATTTTCTTCAGAGCTTTAACGACATCTTTGCTCAAATAGTGACCATATTTTTCTGTTGATATGAATGCAATTTTGGGCATAGTTAAATTTATCATGTCACTATCCATATTGTGAATACTACCATGATGCGGCACTTTTAGCAAGTATGTGCCAGATAATGATTGCTTAATTTCTGTAGGCATATTATCTATGGCACGTTTGCCAGCATCTCCCATAAAAACAAATTGATTGCCGTCAAATGGCGTGAATCTTACAATTACACTACTTTGATTATGAGCAGATGGATCATCTTTTGCATCATCCAGTTTCTTCCATTTATATTTTTTGTCGATAAAAACGACCTCTTCGTTATTATTCTCTTCATCTTCATCTGTGTTATAGTCCATCTTTTGGAGATCGTTGCGGAAATCTGGAGCTAATTCTTCGTAAAAACTTACTGTAGGGCCAAGAATTTCAAATAAACCACCCCATCCTGAATTGACATATTCTTTATTGGTATTCCAATGTTGGATTGCATCAGAGAAAGGTTCGAACCATTTAATTTTATCTTCTTTAACCAGTTCATCTAGTAGACTCATCATGTTACTATTTCCGCAATCATATACAGATCGTGCTTCTACTTCCATATTATCTTCATTTCTGTACCATTTGATTTTGCCTAATTCAACATGGTCTGCGGGGTCATTAACCCATATTTCTCCGATATTCATATTATCCTTACCACCACTTTTTTGCTGTTCTAGTAAATAGTGGATACCTCCGAAATGATCATCATCGCAATGTGTGCATATTGCCAAATTTATATAATTTTGGGAATAGTGCTCTCTAATAAATGAAGCAATCTTAGTACCATCACTATAGTTTCCCCCATCAATTAGAACAACATATTCCGCATTATTTTCATCAAAAAAATGGATAAGGAAAGCGTCAGCAACTTTCACATCCAGCATGTCGATTTCGTACTTTTTAACTTCCATTAAATTTCTTTCTTTTTTACGGTTATAATTGGCAGATAATGATTGCCTATAAAATTATTCTTTACGATACCAATATACAAAAAAGATGCCATTACCTTAAATTTCACTAATGAGGTAGATTCGTTGTCTCTATAGCTTAAACAAATGGCATTGTGGTAATAATCATAATATGATAAGAGATAGAACTAGTACTTTGACATAAAACAGGATAAACCATGCGACAGAATGGCAGTCCTGTCACTTATTACAAATGCTGACACTTTGTTCTTGTCCTGAATAAGAATTGTAGGTTTGTGTAAATATGTATGTGTTATCTGATACTTATAACATGGTTGTTAGTTACTTTTGAGTAGCCTTAACTCACCGTAAAAAGTAACGCAGTTTTTCATTTTGGTTTCTTTGCTCCTTTCTTTTCCGCCTTTTCTCTGCTCACGAAAGAAAGGAGAGGGCGGCAGACATACCGCCGTTAAGTACGCTGTTGTTTACTCCTTTTGAATGGTTACTCGCGTGGTCTTTACTTCGGGGTGGGTAGAGAATGCCCAGTTTATCTCTTCATCGAGCAAAGTGCTGTGAATGCTTCCGCCCATCACCAACCCACAATCTTGCAGAACTTTCTGCCGTGCGTCTTCCTTGCTCTCCGCAACCATATCAAACACTCCATCGAAGATGTATTGCGGCCGAACTCTGTAAACTTTCTTCTTCATAATCTTAAAATTCAACTTTTAATAATCTGTATTCTTTTGGCTCTCCATTGGATAGTCTGCGGTGTTTGAGCCAAAAGTGATGTGCGCCATAGCCGTATGCAAAGAACTTATCAAGCTCTGTTTCTTCAGCTATTTTGTTGATAGCTAACCTTAACTCCTCTTTGTTGTCAGATAAGGTTATTGCATTAATAACCCTAATGAGAATATGCGGTATCTCATCCGTCCAATTGTAGATAATGTTTTCAATCTCTGTCTTCATATCTCTGATAATTTAATGGTTCATACTTTATGCTGTTG
>OLNQ01001072.1_pt1 | contig 27111 bp, 26 predicted proteins | sample 1672821 | NCBI WGS metagenome assembly OLNQ01 (sample SAMEA3136727, study PRJEB25190) | human gut metagenome | biome: human gut; feature: human-associated habitat; material: faeces | place: Austria | collected 2013 | reverse complement strand
GCACGACAATTCCACTCATCAAACGCTGTAACCCTGATGTGTAGACATTCCCGTGCGTCCCTACATCATCGTTACCAGTCAAGAGCGTCCGTTGTAGAACGACCGGGACGTTGTAGCCTGAACGCTGTAAAACTTAACGGGAACGGACGCATCGTAGCCCCCAGTCGGAGGAGCACAGGCTCGAACGACTGGAGGCTAGGGGTGACACATTATATATATAGTGCACTCATTGATGCCTTGCTTGTCGCTCATCAGTAGCTCCTGACAGAGCGATTATAATGCGTCATCCCTAGTTTGTCCTCTCATTGGGGTGCTTGTTGGGGCGAATAGTGTTACCTTTGTCACGGGAATGGGGGAGAGGTCCGTGACGAGGCTCACACCCCTCAAGCCCACCCGCCTAACTACTAGATAACCTGACAAATAGGCTGATACAATATGAAAGTCACGCTCATAGGATCAGGAGGCGTAGCCACCTCGATTGCGGCCACACTGGCGAGACACGATGCTACTTCGCTCTGTGGCATCTACAGCCGTCAGCTGACGCACGCCGAGACGCTTCGGGACCGCTTCGCACTCGCTTGCCCTATCACAGACAGCTTACAGCAAATCCCCGCAGCAGATATCTACATCATCGCTGTCAGCGATCACGCTATCAAGGAGGTCGCCACGGCACTCCCGCCACTGGACGGCTTGGTCGTCCACACCTCCGCTGTGACTCCGATTGAATGCTTCTGCGGACAGCGAGCCTATGGCGTCTGGTATCCGTTCAATAGCTTTGCCAAGGAGGTTATCGTGCCTCTGGAGGGACAGAAGGTCCTTTACCAACTAGCCACTGACGAGGGCGAAACGACGCTACGACAGTGGAACGACCTGCTGCAGGTTGAGGCGATCCCATCGACACTGGATCAGCGCCTCTGGTTACACCTTGCGGGCGTGCTTGCCTCCAACTGTACCAACCGCCTCTACACCCTCTCGCACCGCTTGTTGACTCAAGCTGGTCTCCCCACCGACTTGCTCGATGGACTCATCCTGCGCACCGCCTCCAAGGCAACTACCATTGACCCTTACGCAGCGCAGACGGGTCCCGCACGCCGCCACGACCTAGAGACTATCGCTCGTCACCGTGCACTGCTCGAGCAGCTGCCCGAGGAGCAGCAAGAGGTGTCGCAGCTCTACAACCTATTCACCGAAGCCATCCTAGACGACTATCCACTATGAAACCTTACCGCTGGATCTTAGGCTCCCAATCGCCACGCCGCAAAGAGCTCCTCGCCACCCTTGGGCACCCCTTTGAGATACGCACCATCGAGGGGCACAGCGAGTCCTACCCAGAGACGCTACCTCTCGAAGAGGTGCCACGCTACCTCTCACAGCTCAAAGCGGAGCAGCTACGACCCACACTACAAGACGACGAACTACTCATCACGGCCGACACGGTCGTCCTCCTCGATGGGCAGCTCCTCGGCAAGCCGCACGACCTAGACGACGCACGCCGTATGCTACGGCTCCTGAGCGGTCGCCCACATGAGGTGGTCTCGGGCGTGTCCCTCACGACGGCTGAGTGGCAGCGCTCTTTTGACAGCCACACGAGGGTCACCTTCGCACCGCTCACAGACAGCGAGATAGACCACTACGTAACGCACTACCGTCCGCTGGACAAAGCAGGAGCCTACGGCATACAGGAGTGGATAGGCTACATCGGTGTCTCGCACATCGAGGGCTCCTTCTACAACGTCATGGGACTCCCCGTGCAGCGCCTCTACCGCGAGCTACGCGACGCCACCCTCCTCCCATAGGTGGCTGTTAGCTGTTAGCGGGCTAAAGGCTAATGGCCAACAGCTAAGAGCCAGCCACTGCCAACTGTTCGAAAAGATGTACATTTGCACTTGGATGTCAAAGAGTCCTTTTTCAGCCCCCATCTTTACACAAACATGAAACTACTAATCACTGGCGGAGCAGGCTTCATAGGCTCCAACCTCTGCGAGCACTTCCTCCGTGAAGGACACACCGTCCGCTGTCTCGACAACTTTGCGACGGGTAAGCCCGCCAACATCCTCCCCTAATACGCTCATACAGTAGATAAAAACCGTAGCACTACCATGAAGTCTATCGATGATATTAAAATTGCAGTCGCAGGAACAGGCTATGTGGGAATGAGTATTGCCACGTTGCTCTCTCAGCACCACCACGTCTCCGCTGTAGATGTTATACCAGAAAAGGTGGAAAAGATCAACAACAGGATCTCGCCTCTCCAAGATGATTATATAGAGAAGTTTTTTGCAGAAGAAAACCTACATCTAGACGCTACCCTGGACGGGAAAACAGCTTATTCAGATGCTGACTTTATTGTTATAGCTACACCCACCAATTACGATCCTGTAAAGAACTCTTTCGATACCAGCCGTGTGGAGGAGGTTATTGACCTCATACTCGAAGTAAACCCTCGAGCCATTATGGTTATCAAGTCCACTGTCCCTGTTGGCTACACGCGAAGTCTCTACATAAAGTATGCTAAAAAGGGCGTAAAGAGCCTCAACTTACTCTTTTGTCCAGAGTTCCTCCGCGAGAGCAAAGCTCTCTACGACAATCTCTATCCTAGTCGTATTATCGTTGGCTATCCCAAACTTATTAAGGGATTAGAGTACGAAGAGGAGAATAGAGCTATTATGTCAACCTGCGATGTGGCAATGATGAAAGAGGCAGCAGAAATCTTTGCAAGACTACTTCAGGAAGGTGCCATTAAGAAAGACATTCCCACTATCTATATGGGGCTAAAGGAAGCAGAAGCAGTTAAACTCTTTGCCAATACCTACCTTGCTTTACGCGTTAGCTTCTTCAATGAGCTAGATACATATGCCGAGTTGAAGGGGCTTGATACGCTGTCAATCATTGAAGGTGTAGGGTTTGACCCACGTATTGGATCTCACTATAATAACCCTTCCTTTGGTTATGGCGGTTACTGCCTACCTAAAGACACTAAGCAACTCCTAGCCAATTACACGGATGTACCACAAAATATGATGACTGCTATTGTGGAAAGTAATCGAACTCGAAAGGACTTCATTGCTAATCAAATTCTCAAAAAGGCGGGATATTACGACTACGATGGTGATGCCTTTGATCCTGAAAGAGAGAAAAAGTGTGTAGTGGGGGTTTATAGATTGACAATGAAGACTGGAAGTGATAACTTTAGACACTCATCTATTCAAGGCGTGATGAAGAGGATAAAGGCGAAAGGTGCTGACATCATTATCTATGAACCTACTTTAGAGGATGGAACGACCTTTTTTGGTAGCCTTGTTGTTAATAACTTAGAGGAGTTTAAGAGAAAGTCCTCTACTATAATAGCCAATCGGTATGACAGTGAATTAAGTGATGTCTATGACAAAATCTATACTAGAGATTTATACCATCGAGATTAACAACAAGTGCTGATTCGCTACGACAAAGAGTATGTTGGATTATAATTTAGAATTAACCAGTAGAACAGTCTTAGTCACTGGAGTAGCTGGTTTTATCGGGGGAGCTTTGGCAAAGAGATTGCTCAATGATTTCGTCTCCATCAAGATAATAGGTGTAGATAACCTCACTTCCTACTATGATATAAGACTAAAAAAGGAGCGATTGAAGGATTTGATTGAATACGGAGATAGGTTTGTTTTCATTGAAGCCTCTATTGCTAACAAGGAAGTGGTAGAGCAATTATTTGCACAATATCGTCCCTCTGTCGTAGTCAACTTAGCTGCTCAAGCTGGAGTACGATATAGTATTTCGCATCCTGATACTTATATTGAGAGCAATCTCATTGGCTTTTTCAATATTCTAGAGGCTTGTAGGCACAGCTATGATGGGCTGAAGTCTGGAGTGGATCATCTGATTTATGCCTCTTCTTCTAGTGTTTATGGATCTAATACTAAAGTTCCATATAGTGTAGATGACAAGGTAGACAACCCTGTGAGCCTATACGCAGCAACGAAAAAAAGCAACGAACTGATGGCACACGCTTACAGTAAGCTCTTTAATATCCCTGCCACGGGATTGCGATTCTTTACGGTTTATGGTCCTTGTGGGCGTCCCGATATGGCCTACTTCGGGTTTACTGATACATTACTAAATGACGGCACTATACAGATCTTTAACTATGGTAATTGCAAGCGAGACTTTACCTATATAGATGATATCGTCGAGGGCATTATTCGCATTATGCGACATGCTCCAGAGAGGAAGGTCGGAGAGGATGGGCTACCCATTCCTCCCTATAAGGTGTATAACATTGGCAATAACAATCCCGAAAACCTATTGGACTTCGTTCAGACACTGCAGGAGGAACTTGTCAAGGCGAGGGCTTTGCCGAGGGATTATGATTTCGCAGCCCATACAAAGCTTGTCCCCATGCAGCCTGGAGATGTTCCGATTACCTATGCCGACACGACTCCTCTAGAGGAAGATTTTGGATTTAAGCCCAATACGTCTCTAAGAGAGGGATTGAGAGCTTTTGTCCAGTGGTATGTAAAGTCCTATCTAGAGTAAGCTAGTAATTGCAACTACATTATATAGAAGCCATATGAAGATAGCTATAGCAAACTGCAAAGGCAGCTTTTCAGACTACTTCGATATTGCAAAGCGAGTAACCCAAAACGTAATAACAAAATGAAAACCGCAGGATTCCCCATAAGTCATAAGTGCTCAGAGAAAAGACGTGCTCTTATACCTGAAGACATTGACAATGTCAAGAACAAGCAGCAAGTGTATCTTGAGACAGGCTATGGTCACGTACTCGGATTTGACGACAAAGACTACCTCGTAAAAGGTGTGAATGTGGTCAGTAGAGATGAAGTTTTATCTAAGGACATCATATGTGACCCTAAGATAGGAGATGCAGAATACCTCTCTAGACTAAACAATCAGACCATCTTCGGCTGGGTGCATGCCGTCCAAAATAGAGATATAACGGATGCTGTCATCAATGGACATAATACAGCTTACGCATGGGAGGATATGTACAAAATGGGACGTCACGTTTTTTGGAGAAATAATGAGATTGCAGGAGAGGCTGCTGTGTCACACGCTTTTTTGTCCTACGGACTTTTTCCTTACGATGCGAGAGTAGCCATAATCGGAAATGGTAATACAGCAAGAGGTGCATACAAAACGCTCGTTTCCTTAGGCGCTAAAGTTGACTCCTACAATCGCCGTACGGAACAAGAGCTTAGGCAGAATTGTCATTTATATGACGTCATTGTAAATGCTATCCTATGGGATACGACACGTAAGGACCATATTATCTATCGAGAAGATCTAAAGAAAATGAGAAGAGGATCTCTCATTATTGATATTAGTTGCGATCGACACGGGGGAATAGAAACTTCTATTCCGACATCTATAGCTGAACCGATATACGAAGTGGATGGCGTATTCCACTATGTTGTGGATCACACGCCATCTCTTTTTTATAAGTCTGTTTCCAAAGATCTAAGTTCCATTGTTTCTAATTACATAGACGACTTGATTGAAGATAAGAGAGAAAACGAGATCTTAGAAAACGCTTGTATTATTAGGAGTGGGAAAATAATAGATCAACGTATTTCTCAATTCCAAAATCGATGATTTAATAGTTGTCAAATACTAACTCTAGAAAGCGATATGAAAATACCTAAGTTCTTCAAGAAGGATTGGGTTTACAATCTCGTACAAAACACATCTATTGGGAAGAAGGCTATCATAAAAACTGGTAGACGAGTGTCCCGCATAGACCTCCTTAAGGTTCAAAATGAGGCTCCAGCCCTTGTGTTAAAAGCCACTTCGAAGTTTAGACCTCGTGTTGGCATTGTTTACCCTAAGGAATCTATAGAGGGCTACTTTAGACCAACGGCTTCCGCTTATTTTTATGAGCGTTACTGCAAAACAAATAGTATTGAATATAAGAACTATGATATTCACGCTAGTGACTGGTTGGAGAGAGCGAAGGAGCTTGATATCATCTTTTGGCATGTCAACTCCAATCCTCCTACGCTCTATGAAGCAGAATCTAAGATTTACGTACTTGAAAAAATCCTAGGCAAGACTTGTTTCCCCTCCTATCATGAGATATGGCAATACGAGGATAAGTGTAGAGCACATTATTTATATCAAGCATATAATCTTCCGTGTATTCCCACCATTACGTCGAATTCAAAGGATGAGCTACTTGCACTAGCTGATAGTATTGAGTATCCCGTCATTGTAAAGACAAGAACGGGCGCTGGATCGATGGGTGTGAAAAAGATAAACCATAGACATCAACTGAAAGCCTATGTAAAGAAAGTGTTCTCATACAAGGGAAAGCATACTATATATCCTTATGAGAAACAAAAGGATTATATTCTCTTGCAGAAGTTCATTGATGATGCTTCCTATGATCTCCGAGTCATGTTAGTCGGAGACAAAGCGTTCGGCTATTATCGATATCCTAATAAGGGTGACTTTAGAGCTTCAGGTGCTGGCAACTATGAGAAAAAAGAGATTCCTCAAGACGCTTTGCAAATAGCTATCCGCACCAGAGATATGTTAAAGTCTAGGCTTATGGGTGTTGACCTTCTTTATTCTACGAAAGATCAGAAATACTACATTATAGAGGCATCCCTATTCAATCAAATAGATACGCCGGAACAACTTGTCATCAATGGAGTACCTGGGTATTATGATATATCAGACACTAGTGAGATCTCATTCAAGGAGGGACGTTTTTGGATACACGAATTAGTTGCGGAACTCGTGATTAATCAATGGATAACCTCAAACGACTAAGCCAAAAGAAGAGAATCAAGCAATCGTGATACAGTCCAGGATAAAGAAAGCTCTGAGTGAGGAGAACAAGGTAGTTGCGGGCAACTTCCTCTTCCTTTTTCTCTTGAAGGGGGTGGACTTTCTCATCCCACTTCTTACGTTGCCCTATCTACTGCGGGTGATTGGGGCTGATGGCTATGGACAGATTATGTTTGCCCTTGCTTTGATCAACTACTTCCTCAGCTTTGCATACTATGGCTTTAGCCTTACAGGGACGAGATTTGTAGCGGCAAATAAGCACAGCAAGCACCGACTGCAGTACATCTACACGGTTGTCAACTCTACAAGAGCATTTCTTTGCCTCATATCCTCTCTACTCATAGTAATACTAGTGTTTACCATACCCTCTTTTAGAGCGTATGCGACGCTATACATTCTATTCATTCCGATGATATGGGGCGGTGCTCTCCTAGCTGACTGGATGTATCAAGGCATTGAGCGGATGAAGTTCATCGCCCTCTTAAACACGGGGCTACGTCTTATCTTTCTTGTTGCGGTCTTTGCGTTCATACATGACAAGGGCGACCTTTGGATCTATCCGCTATCCCTCTCCCTCGCCTATATCGTGTGTGCTATCATTAGCCACTACCTGCTAAAACGTATATTGGGACTAAAGTTCAGATTGTGTCGCCTTAGGCATATCACGAGGATGCTAAAAGAGGACTTCCCCATCTTTGTTAATCAGTTTGTACCCACTCTGTACAACAATACGAGTGGCTTCATCCTAGGGCTGCTAGCACCGATCTCCACCGTGGGTATCTACTATGCCATTAGGAAGATTGCAGATATCTTCGTGACCTTGACCGACCTCTTCACAAGAGCCATCTTCCCCAATATTGTTCGTAACCATAGTCGCTTCCGAGTCTACAGCCGTAGTATGCTTGTCGTAGGCTTCGTGTACTGCTTAGCTCCTATCCTCTTGGCAAGACTTGTCTTCCTCTACCTCAATATGCCCCTTGAGGGAAACGTTGTGATTCTAGCTATATTAATGCTCGGGGTGCTTGGGATAGTATTCTATGATGTGTATGGCGTCAACTTCCTCATCGCCAAAGGGCATGACAAGGCCGTAATGAGCAATACACTTATAGCCTCCCTGATATGCTTTGTGCTGGCTTATCCTATGATTCAGTACTTCGGCATCTTGGGGGCTGCAATCAATCTCACCTTTGCAAGAGTCTTGATGGGTGGAGGGGTATTCCTCCAGTATAGGCGGAAGAAGTCCTTAGCAAGGTGACAGAGGTCGATGGCGATAAGTGTTGATAAGCCCCTAATGTAAAAGGATATTGCTATAATGGGAAATAGTTATCTTTGCAATGAAGTCGTGAAATACGACTCCAAAGAAGTCGTTAAGGAGACGATACTATCTACTCATAGAGACGATACTATCTACTCGAAGAGGATAGCAGGAAAAGTATTTCATGGAGTACCATTAACATTTTAACCATTTGATGCTATGATCAATTTTCAATTGAAGAGCCGATAGATGAAAATCGGCAAACACAAGGGCAAGACGATGTACTATGCCCAAGCAGACAAAGCACGTGTTATCCCCTTTGAGGAGATCATCAAAGACATTGCTGAGATGAGTAGCCTTACGACAGGTGATGTGCGAAACGCTATCGATCGCCTAGCCTACTACCTCAAGCGTGGGCTCGCTGAGGGCAACACTGTCCAGCTCGGACAGATTGGCACCTTCAGAATGAATACTGCTAGCAAGTTTGTAGAGACACCCGAGGAGGTCAACGTCTCCATCCTCAAGGAGCCCAAAGTACAATTCGTACTCAACTCCCATCTGAAGGAAGCGAAAGACAGCCTCCGTGTAGCGGTCTTCAACCCCTACACCCAAAAGAAATCAGGCAACGCAGGCACTGATCCCAACGCTGGTGGCGGAACAACCGACCCCAATGCAGGAGGTGGTAGCAACCCTGAGACTAACGAAGAAGACAATATCGGCATCTAGTCCCTAACGAAAGAAAAGCTCTCGGAGCCGTCTCTGAGAGCTTTCTTATAGCAAACTTAGAGTAACAATGAGTGATATGACAACACACCAATTGATATTATCAGATTTATATCGTTATACCGAGAGCCACTCTGTAAAAAGCTTTCTGAGACACCTTTTCTTGACTCCAGGCTTTCGATATATGACCTATATGAGGCTTGCGAGTAGCTACCGCAATGGCAAGGGGCTAAAAAAAATAGCATACTACTATTTACGCTTTAGAGTAATGATGCTGCAAAGGCGCTATGGAATACAGATTCCCCCATCTACTAGTATCGGTAAGGGATTCTATATTGGACACTTTGGAACTATTGTGGTCTCTCCTCTTGCTACAATTGGAGACAACGTCAACATTTCGCAAGGTGTAACCATAGGATACGCTAATAGGGGCGAAAGAAAAGGAGCCGCGACTATTGGCAACGAGGTCTACATAGGCCCAGGAGCAAAAATTGTAGGTAGGGTGACGATTGGAAATAATGTAGCTATTGGTGCTAATGCAGTGGTAACACACGATGTCCCTGATAATGCAGTAGTGGGTGGAGTCCCAGCAAGAATCATATCCTACGATGGGGCAATAGGCTACATCAATAGAAAAGTGTGATCTACAAATAGTGACATCCTGAGACCTCCTTAGCAATCACTTATTCACCAAAACACCATGAATATCAATACTGATATCCTCTTAGAAACAAACGTTGGCGATGTATTAGTCGGCTTTCTTACCATTGTATTTTGTATCTTTTTTTATCGGCACCATCGCTTAAGAGATCGGAGATTCAACACTGTGCTGGCTCTGTTTATTCTAGAGCATATCACCTTCACACTGATTTACTATTTATATTCATTGCATAACATAGCAGATGCTACGGCATACTATGAGCGAGGTCTAGCATACTCGATAGATATGGGGTATACAGGGACTTCTATGGTTTACCTCATAGTGCATATATTGACTTCTTTGTTTGGTCTTAAGTTCTTCGCCTTATATTGGCCATTTTCCCTTTGGGGATTGATGGGAATAACATGGCTTTTTAAGATTTGTATCTCCCTAAATGAAGGAAGGTGGAGTCGTTGGTTTTGGCTCTTCCTACTTCCCAATATGCACTATTGGTCTGTAGCTATAGGCAAGGACAGCATTGCCTTTACTGGCGTAGTTGCCGTCATCTACTTGGTGTATTACAAGCGAGGATTTTTGAAAATGGCAATGCCCCTCATCTTGCTTTTTTTTATTCGTCCTCACATTCTCCTCTTTGGTCTAGTCGCCTACTTTGCTACTTTGATTTTATCTTCAAGTAAGGGAAATGCGATAAGAAAGATTTTCTTAAGTGCTATTGTCGCCACTATACTGATTTTAGCAGCACCCTTTCTCTCCACTTATATTGGCACAGAAGATGGTCAGGGGTTATCAGAACGCTTGATAGAGATGGAGTCTGCGACAGCTTCCTATTATGGTAATACTGGGTCAGATATAAATCTCCAAGGTCAAAACATTGTTGTAAAGTGGGTGTCGTTTATGTTCCGTCCCTTCATATTTGAAGCACACAATATAACATCTGCGATGGCCTCCCTAGAAAACTCTATCTGGTTGGTTTTGTTTTTTCTAGTCGCTTACCGCTTTAAAAGCTGCCTTACTTCACTCAAGAACCATCGCTCGATGAAGGAGTTCTTGTGGTTTGCTTTTTACGGATTTTGGGTTAACTCCCTTTTCCTTAGCTACTTAATTTACAACTTGGGACTCGCACAGAGAGAAAAGAACAACTTCTTTCCCTACTTTATGATTCTTCTAATCATAGTTTTGGCTAAATCTGCTAGCAATAAAAAAACTCTTCACAATCATACTTCATATCCTCTTAAGCCTACTTCACTATGAAGAAACTAACTATTTTCGCAATGTCAATGGGAGCAGGAGGAGCTGAAAAAGTAATTTCGCTCTTCCTGAAGGAGTTGATAAAAGATTACGAGGTAACTCTATTCCTATTCTATGACAGCATACATCATCCGATTCCCGATGGTGTAAAGATTATCTCGCTATACCCAAGCTCTCAAAACAATTGGTTGCGGAGACTCTGCAGTATCCCTAAGGGGATCTTAGCTTATGCCCGCTTTCTAAGGAAGACAAGACCAGATATATCGCTTTCCTTTCTCTATAGACCCAATGTCGTGTCAGGGATCTTAGCTCCCCTCTTCCCTCACATACGGTTTATAATTAGCGAACGCAACTATGCCTCTATAGAGTATGCCCGAGAGGGAGTAAAAGGATGGGCTGGCAGAGTGCTACTCCGATGGGCATACAATAGAGCAGATACGCTATTCTCTAACTCAGAGCATATCAACAAGGATCTCCGAGAGCACTTTCATCTCACATTACCTATGAGTGTGATCTATAATCCCATAGAACTTCCTAAAGGGCGACACAACGTTTCTCGGGAGTACCCGACTCGCATCGTATCTGTAGGAAGATTTTCCCCCATCAAGAACCATACTTTGCTATTTCAAGCGTTGCGTCACCTACCAGATCATAGGCTCACTATCTGGGGAGAAGGTGGCTTGCGCTCAGAGTACGAGCGTACTCTGGCGGAGCTAGGTATATCAGATCGTGTGTCACTACCTGGTAATACTAAGCATGTATTAGACGAGATCAAACAGGGCGAACTATTCGTCTTATCCTCTATATCGGAGGGTTTTCCCAACGTCCTGCTCGAAGCAATGAGCGTTGGCTTGCCCGTGATTGCTACCAACTGCTTGTCTGGACCGCTGGAAATGCTCAATGAAAATGAACCAATTGATATAGAACAAGGGGGCTTTGCTCTCGCAAAGTATGGTCTTATGATCAATGTCAGCGATACTAAAGGCCTCGTAAGTGCAGTGAATTATCTTTCAGATCACTATGAGCAAAGAAACTTCTACTCCCAAAAAGCTTTAGAAAGAGCAGAGCAATATACTCTACCATCTATATACAAGCAACTAAAAGCACTAATCGAAGAGCCTATCTAAGCTATGAAGATCCTACGCATCCTCACCTCCTCTATATCGTATCAGCTTATTAAGGGGCAACTGAAATATATGAGTGATAATGGCTACGAAGTAGTAGGGGTGAGCGGTCTACCCGAAGAACGTGCAAATGAAGCTTCAATAAGAGAGGGGATAAAGACCGTGATTACTCCTCACCTCGTACGTTCTATCTCTATCTCAAATGATGTGAGGGCTCTCTTTGAGCTAATCAAGCTCATCAGAAGGGAAAAGCCTAATGTAGTCCATGCAAATACCCCTAAGGCATCCCTCCTTGGCATAACTGCTGCTTGGTGGTGTCGTGTGCCACATCGCATCTATACGGTTACTGGACTTCGCTTCCAAACGGCAAAAGGCTTCTTTCGCTGGCTACTTATCACTATGGAGCGTATCACCTGTCGCCTCAGCACCAAAGTAATCCCAGAGGGTGATGGGGTGGCAAAGACACTGCTTGACGAGCGTATTACAAGGAAGCCTCTTAAAAAGCTGCACAACGGGAACATTAACGGAATTGACTTGGCATACTATGATGAGAGTGCCATACCTATAAGCTTGCTGAGTCAAGCTAAGTCTGAGACCAGCTTCTCTGAGGAGAGCTTCACCTTTATCTTTGTGGGACGGATCGTGAGAGATAAGGGGATCTGTGAACTTGTCGAGGCGTTCACACGTCTGCAGCAAGAGCATCCCGATGCTCGATTGCTACTTGTAGGCAACTTCGAGCAGGAGCTAGACCCACTACCTGAGGATGTCTATCATACGATACAGAGTCACCCAGCTATCTACTGTGCAGGGTGGCAAGATGATGTGCGCCTTTGGTTTGCTGCGGCGGATGCACTAGCTTTCCCCTCTTATCGGGAGGGCTTTCCCAATGTCGTGATGCAAGCGGGTGCTATGGGTCTCCCCTGCGTCGTCTCCGACATTAATGGTTGCAACGAAATCATCATAGAAGGAGAGAATGGGCTAATCATACCGTCTCACGATGCTGCAGCACTATATCTGGCCATGAAGCGTATGATGGAGGACAAAGCTCTCTACACGCACTGCCAGCAGAACGCACGCCCTCTGATCGCCTCTCGCTATAAGCAGGAGGATGTGTGGCAAGCAACGCTGGAGATGTATCGAAGCTTGACAGGGGATGCTAAGTAGCCCCTTCGTGTAGATTTGGAACTAGAGCTGTTCGCACAGGAAGCGTTATCTTTGTAGTGGATTGAGCTTGCCTAATAACGAATATGATTTATAGGAAATATATCAAGCGCATATTGGACTTCATAGGAGCTCTTATTATGCTGATTGTGCTGTCGCCATTGCTACTGGTAGTGACGGTGTGGTTGCACTTTGCCAATAAGGGGGCAGGAGCGTTCTTCACGCAGGAGCGCCCAGGCAAGGACGAGCGAATCTTTAAGCTCTACAAGTTCAAGAGTATGACCGATGAGCGAGATGCGGAGGGCAATCTGCTCCCCGATGGGGAGCGGCTTACGTCTGTTGGTCGCTTCATCCGCAAAACTTCGCTAGATGAGCTTCCTCAGCTATGGAATGTCCTCAAGGGGGATATGAGCTTCATCGGACCACGACCGCTCTTGGTACAGTATCTACCTCTATATAGTGCATCACAGCGGCGCCGCCACGAAGTGAGGCCTGGCATTACGGGCTGGGCGCAAGTGTCTGGTCGTAATGCGATAAGCTGGGAGAGAAAGTTCGCCCTGGACGTTTGGTACGTAGATCATCTCTCTTTTCGCCTTGACTGTATTATTATATGGCGTACCGTCGTCAAGGTCTTAAGAAGAGAGGGGATCAGCTCTGCTAGCTGTGACACCATGGAGCCATTTGAAGGATAGAGAGACTATGAAGGATATTGTAATAATCGGAGCTGGAGGACTGGGGAGAGAGATCTTAGGACTTATACAATCTATCAATAAGGAGGAGCCTCGGTGGCGTGTCAAGGGATTTTACGATGATGGTGCAGAATGCGGAAAGCTTATTCATGGACTACCTATACTGGGCAAAGTGGAGGATCTCAATGCTCAGCAAGAGTCTCTTGATGTAGCAATCGCTATTGGTGACTCAAACACAAGACGCAAAGTCTATGACGGCCTTAACAAGCAGCATCTCTCATTTCCTGCGCTGATCAGCCCCAATGCGACGATCCTAGACGAGGAGAGTGTCTCTATTGGTGAGGGCGTTCTCTGCTGTGCTGGAACAATCCTCACTTGTGATATAACTATTGGTGCTTTTACGCTGCTGAACCTATGCTGTACAGTCGGGCATGACGCTGTCATAGAGCCTTTCTGCTCTTTTATGCCTTCAGTAAACATCTCTGGGGAGACTCATATCGGAGCGGAAGTCTACATGGGTACAAGCTCTTCGATCATCAATCGTATCTCCATAGGGGAAAACACAACGATAGGAGCAGGAGCTGTGGTGACAAAAGACATTCCCGCAGACTGTGTTGCTGTGGGGTGCCCCGCTCGTCCTATCAAGTTTAAATCGTAGATAGGGCGGTTGGCTGTTGATGGGCTAAAAGCTAACGGCCAAAAGCCAAAAGCTAATCTCTAGAGATTTCCTCTCGAGGGGGCTTGGGATCAGCCCCTTTTTCATTACATTTGTAGGCAATTAAATCAGAGCTAACAGGTATGGGACAGAAGATTTGGCTTTCACTCGCTGAGATGGGAGGACGAGAGCAGGAGTTTATACAAGAGGCGTTTGACACCAACTGGGTGGTGCCTCTGGGCCCCAATGTGAATGGCTTCGAGGAGGACTTGACGCGTTACCTAGGAGCACCGGGCAAGCATGTCGTAGCACTCAGCGCCGGCACTGCCGCACTGCACTTAGGGCTGGTTATGCTGGGCGTGGGGCGTGATGATGAGGTGATCTGTCAGAGCTTTACCTTCTCAGCCTCGGCCAATCCGATCACTTATCAGGGGGCTAAACCTATCTTCGTCGATAGCGAGCCGGACACGTGGAATATGTCTCCCGACCTGCTACGTCAAGCTATCGAGGATCGCATAGCTCAGACAGGACGCAAGCCTAAGGCGATCATACCGGTTCATCTGTATGGCATGCCCGCCAAGATGACCGAGATACTAGCGATCGCTGAGGAGTATGACATACCTGTCCTCGAGGACGCTGCCGAGGCGCTCGGCTCTGAGTACAAGGGGCGCAAGTGCGGTACGCTAGGTCGCTACGGAGCACTCTCCTTCAATGGTAATAAGATGATCACCACGTCGGGTGGTGGAGCTCTGATCTGTCCCAGCGAGGAGGCGGCTCGACGTGTTCTCTTTTACGCTACGCAGGCTCGTGACAATGCGCCACACTACCAGCACACGCACATCGGTTACAACTACCGTCTGAGCAATATATCGGCAGGTATAGGTCGTGGGCAGATGCTCGTCCTTGATGAGCATGTGGCTAAGCGTCGGCACAACCATGCTCGCTACTGCGCTCTGCTGGCGGACTGTCCTGGCGTCGAGGTGAAGTGCGCCCCCACGGAGGAGTACGATAGCAACTACTGGCTCACCTGCGTCTTAGTTGATCCTGATAAAGCGGGCTTCACCCGTGAGGATCTGAGGCTCCAGCTGGAGGCTGAGTCTATCGAGAGCCGTCCGCTATGGAAGCCGATGCACCTGCAGCCTGTCTTTGCTGAGGCACCACGCTATGTGGATGGTACGAGTGAGGGGCTCTTCGATAGGGGGCTCTGTCTGCCTAGCGGTACGCTGGTGACGGAGGAGGATCTGCAGCGGATTGTGGCTGTGATCCGTAGCCTGGGCAGGTAAGCGGACGGTTACGATGCGTCGCAAGGCGTAGATCTGTGGAGAGTTAGCTCCCCGTAGTTCTACGCCTTCTTCGTTTGTGACTGTTGTCTTTTGCAACAGTCTCCTTTCGAGTATGTGGCGGTGCGTGGAATGTGCGGTGTCGCGCTCGTTATTTAGGATTGTAACAAGTCAGCGTTGCATTTCTTCAGCCAGTGGTGACGCATCATGAGACTGTTGCAAAAGTCAGCAGTCTCATCATTACCGCTCTGTCAGGAGCTACAGATAGCGACCAGCGAGGAATAGATGAACTCATTATATAATGCGTCAGCCCTGTGATAACCACCAAATCGATTTTGTCACAAGAAAATTGTTTGTACCTTTGCCTTCGCAGGGTTCTGCTGAGGAGCAACTCTGCACCCCGAACGACTGACACTTATGCGCATGGGGTCAAATCAAGCAAGGAGAACGGTATGAAAGCGGTACCAGCTCTCGTACGAGAGTAACGCTGGAGTCGGCTCAATTCAGCGCCTAGATGGATGGTTGGTTGTAGTCTGGTGGGCTTCGGGCTTTGAGACCTTGCTTTTGCCCACGTGCTCTCATAGTTTCAATTCACGCACCCCGTGTGGGGTGCGACACACAGATCGCTACAAGACCTTTGCCGACGAACTAGTTTCAATTCACGCACCCCGTGTGGGGTGCGACAGCGTGACCTTGTAGGTCTTAGGAGGTTGCTTCTTGTTTCAATTCACGCACCCCGTGTGGGGTGCGACTGAACAGTGGCAACGCACGTTGTATATGCAGGATGTTTCAATTCACGCACCCCGTGTGGGGTGCGACCTCTTTAGAGGTGGGGGCAATGGCAATGGCCAGAAGTTTCAATTCACGCACCCCGTGTGGGGTGCGACATTTATAACTTCTTTTTTCCATTTTTACTACGAAATGTTTCAATTCACGCACCCCGTGTGGGGTGCGACAAACATGCAACAATGGCGACGACAATTATCGATAGTTTCAATTCACGCACCCCGTGTGGGGTGCGACTCGGTCGCTACCTGCGCACGGCAGGCTACGAGGAGTTTCAATTCACGCACCCCGTGTGGGGTGCGACTAAGAATCAAAATCAGTCACACCATAAACCTTGAGTTTCAATTCACGCACCCCGTGTGGGGTGCGACAGCCACTGATTTTCTGAGACGCTGGGCAAGCCGAAGTTTCAATTCACGCACCCCGTGTGGGGTGCGACCCTTCGGCACTGGCTAGTCTATCTTTGGCAGACTTGTTTCAATTCACGCACCCCGTGTGGGGTGCGACCACAGCGACCCTCCAGCAGATTGTACAGCGTGATGTTTCAATTCACGCACCCCGTGTGGGGTGCGACTCATGATCGTCTCTTGTGGCTCACGCTCTATGGTGTTTCAATTCACGCACCCCGTGTGGGGTGCGACAAGATAACTTGATTAAATTTCTTAACCACTACGTTTCAATTCACGCACCCCGTGTGGGGTGCGACCAGGCTTATCGATATTACGATTCACCATATCGTAGTTTCAATTCACGCACCCCGTGTGGGGTGCGACCATCATCGAGCAGTCGTACAATCCGCAGGTGTCGTTTCAATTCACGCACCCCGTGTGGGGTGCGACTCATGATCGTCTCTTGTGGCTCACGCTCTATCGTGTTTCAATTCACGCACCCCGTGTGGGGTGCGACCTCACCATCAGAGGTAGCAAGACCGAAATACTCCAGTTTCAATTCACGCACCCCGTGTGGGGTGCGACTTAATCGGCTTCTGGAGCCGTACCGACATCAGCGGACGTTTCAATTCACGCACCCCGTGTGGGGTGCGACGCCTCACGTAGGAGACTCTCACATCCATCCTACGTTTCAATTCACGCACCCCGTGTGGGGTGCGACAGGGTCAGGAGGAGGAGTGCTGTGGTGGTGATGTGTTTCAATTCACGCACCCCGTGTGGGGTGCGACTCCTGCGTTGGGGACGTGTACGGTTTTATTGTCGTTTCAATTCACGCACCCCGTGTGGGGTGCGACCTCCCTCTAAATGAGTGTAATCGCTTGCCCAGGCGTTTCAATTCACGCACCCCGTGTGGGGTGCGACAGAGCTATAATTGGACGCTCACAGAGCTTCCACAGTTTCAATTCACGCACCCCGTGTGGGGTGCGACTTATCTACATCTGATACAGTCATATGTCTCATATCGTTTCAATTCACGCACCCCGTGTGGGGTGCGACGTAGTTAGATTAGCGTCAGACGCAATTTCAGACGTTTCAATTCACGCACCCCGTGTGGGGTGCGACTCTTAGTCTATAACTATCGTAATTTGCACGATGCGTTTCAATTCACGCACCCCGTGTGGGGTGCGACTGCAATCTTTTCGTGAGAGGTTGTTACGTGTTGGTGGTTTCAATTCACGCACCCCGTGTGGGGTGCGACTTATCTAAGGATGTATATCGCTTGTCAGAGATTGCGTTTCAATTCACGCACCCCGTGTGGGGTGCGACTCAATCTAATAAACGGTCGAGTTGGATGTTTCGGTTTCAATTCACGCACCCCGTGTGGGGTGCGACAAGGATTCAAGGATATCCTCAACAACCTCAAGCGTTTCAATTCACGCACCCCGTGTGGGGTGCGACCTGATTTAGAGGCGTTTATAAACAACTTTACCAAGTTTCAATTCACGCACCCCGTGTGGGGTGCGACTGCGATGCCCAAAGATACGCATAAATAGAGGACTGGACATTGATCCATTGCGAATAGGAGACTACGAGTGGGTGTATTCGGTGCGTTGGCGGTGACTGCGAGGCGGTATGTCTCTGGATCTCAACGCATGCGAATAGTCTGCCTTTTTACTGATCGCTTGGCATTCGCAGAGGAGTACAAGCAAGAGAGACCGAGGCTAAGTGCTATATGAGCAGCACGCCCTCGGGGTCTACGCCTTTTGTCTTGCCAATGGTGGTGATCTTAGACTGATAGTTGGTGCCGAGGTGGTAGATGCGTAGCGAGTCGCTCGAGAGGTTGATCGTGTCCGTGAGAGCAGCCTCCAGCTCCACTTTTTGGGCAGGAGAGACGAGGCATTCGAAGACCGAGTTCTGGACACGCTGGCCGTAGTTTTGGCATATCTTCGCCACTTGGCGAAGGCGCTTAGCACCGTCGGGCGAGGCGGTATTCACGTCGTAGGTGACAAGTAGGTACATCAACTTTGGATTAGGAAGACAGGGTAGTCGTCGAGGTCTCCTCGGAGGCATCGGGCTAAGAGCAATGCCTGAGCATAGGGAAGCAGTCCTATCGGTATCCGCTCCTGAAGGAAGGGGTGCATAATCTCCTCTCGCTTGCGCTGCTGCCAAGCGGCTAGGAGTTCTTTGCGGGGTTCGTCTCTGAGGATGTAGCCGTTTTCGCCTTGAGTGATGAAGTCTGAGGGGGCTACTTGTCGTTTGTTGATGACAGTCAGGACGAAGCGGTCTACGAGGTAGGCGCGAAGCTCCTCCATAAGGTCTAAAGCAAGGCTTGCTCTGCCTGGTCTGTCCGTATGGAGGAAGCCCACGTATGGGTCCAGTCCTACGGTTTCGAGCGCTGCCGTGACCTCGTGGGCGAGGATAGTGTAGAAGAACGAGAGCAACGCATTGGTCTCATCGCGAGGCGGGCGTCGCGACCGTCCCTCGAAGGTGAACTCTGGTCGCCGTATGAGGTGGTGAAAGAGGGCAAAGTATTGCTGTGCTGCTAAGCCCTCTACACCCATAACGGTCATGCGGTCACGCTTGTAGACTAAGCTTTTTTGCAAAGTCTTGAGCTGGCTGAGTGCCTCTTGAAAGGTTGCCTCCACGCCCTCTGTCGGGTGGTAATCTCTCACATATCTGCTCAACACCGATCGCTGGTTAGCTATCTTAGCAGAGATGAATAGAGTGGCGAAGTGCGCTGCAGCTGGTTCGTCGTCAGCGATGCGGTACTGCGTACGTCTCAGGAGGACGTTACCCCTCGTGGGTCCCTCTAGCGAACCAATATAGCGACCTGTGGGTGTGAGGAATGTGAGCTTGACACCCTCCTGCACGCAGAGTTGCATCAGCCCTGGCGAAGCACCCATATAGGAGAAGGTGATGATTCCCTCGAGGTTGTGTATCGGTATGCGAAAGGTCTCCTCGCCATCTATGCGTGCCACGACATTGGTACCGTCCTTGAGGAGATAGACGTTGGGCGTAAGAATATAGAGGGTATTGAGTAGCTTTCTCATGAGGTGAGTATGTCGTGATGCTTGAGGTAGCTCTTGGCCGAACGGTGTGATGCGATACGAGGCATGCACTCATCGAGGAGAGAGCAGGAGCGACACTGACGGGTGTAGTGCGCTGGTATAGGCGTACGCTGCGCAAAGGCCTCGTGCATCTTACGCGCCACCTCGTAGCACGCTGCCCGCAGGGTCTCGTCCATCTCGACCTGTAGGCGATGCCGTGTCTCCCCATAGTAGAGAGCTCCGTAGGGAATAGAGACTTGGTACATCTCCTCAAGAGCTATGACCTGAGCACAGAGCTGCAGTTTGTCAGCGAGGTGAGTCTTAGGCTTGCCACGCTTGTATTCGACAGGAGTCGCCTGCCATGCCCCTGGGTACTTAGGGTGTCGAAAAGGGCGCAAGCTATGATTCCGTAGCGGGGTCAGCTCGACCGCATCGGACAGCCCGTATAGTCCCAAAGTGTAGGAGACGAGCGGCACCCGCCTCATAGTGATCGTGTCCCCCACACGAGCACTCAGCTCAGGCTGGTCCACACGCTTGTGGAGGATCTGCCCTAGCGCTGTGAGGTGGTTGTCGTGCCATAGCTGCTCTAGGGTGATCAGTTGCCACTGACGTGGACAGAAGCTGTAGTGCTGTATCTCGGAGATCGTCAGTAGCTCCTCGTCGCTGTAGCGTCTCATGGAAAAGGTTATTTTAGAGAAAAGCCCCTCCGTAGTGGCGTGCGCTACAAGAGGGGCTTTTGTGTGAAAGGGGGCTAGACGAGCTCGATGACTTCAACACCCTGGAGACCGTTGCGATCGATCTGGACGGTGTAGTCGGAGAAGTCGCGTGCGGGACCTGCGAGTCCCTCACGCCGTGCTACGGTGACACGCTCGAAGAGCTTGTGCGCAGGCGCATTGCCTAGAGGCGAGTCGTGCTTGAAGACGATCAACTTCTGCAGGCTCATGAGTCCACGGGCTGCGGAGTGATCTAGGTCAAACATATTCTGGAGAGCCTCCCAGAAGAGCTTCAAGTCATCCTCCGTGAAGCTTGTGTCCTCGGCAAAGTGTGGCGTCACGAAGCCATACATCTTATAGAGTCCGTAGGGAACGGTGGCTTTGCGCCCCATGGTGCGGTTGCCTCCCTTGTCGTCAGCCTCTTCGTTGGCCTTCTGCTCGTTAGCGTCTGTAGCAGCCATGCGTGTGATGGTATGCTCGTGAGGGAAGATCGGATCAATGGAGCGCGCAAAGGTTAGCTGGATGGGACCACGCACCTGACCAGCATTGTTGCCCGTGGAGAGGACAGCTCCGAAAGCGCGTATGTCGTAATACTTCTGACACATGAGGGCTCGAGCCTTGTCACGGTCTGCAGCATTTTTCGTCTTAGCATCCTTGCCCGTAGCCTCTTCGACCGCCGCATTGATGGAGTCATTGAGGATGGAGTTCTCTCTGACGAAGATCCCTTGGTCAGTTGCCATCTGTATATAGTTGCGCACCTTGCGCTTGATGCATACATCGGTGACAAGGCCCTCGCCAGTCTCAGGGTCTACACGAGGCAAGTTGTCACCATCGGGATCACCATTTGGGTTGCCATCCTTGACGTCAAAGAGCAGGATGAAGTCATATCTATTCTGTATCATAATTATATGGGTTATTGTTTTGTTTCTTCAGTTGGATTGTCTGTGTCTTTCTTCTTGAAGGAGTCAACTCTCTGATGATAGTAGCCTACGGCAAAGAGGCTCTGCTCATCAAGTGAAAAAGTTGCGGGGAATGTGGGGACCTCAGCAGGGATCAGTGAGAAAATCTCTCCGAGGAGCTTCTCGCGGTTCACGGCTAGCCCAGGATTTCCCTTGCGTAGCTTGCTCAGATGGTGGTTGGATAGTGCGATAAGTCTACCCATCACCATATTGGGTCGTGTAGAGGCACTGGCGTAAAAGCAATCTCGGATGGTCGCATTGACGCCTTTGCCTAGTGAATCCTGCTGAATCTTCTCGAGGACGGCAAAGAGGCGTCCTGCGAGGTAGGCGATGTTGTCGTTTTGCTTGTCTAAAGCCATATCTAGTGTGGTTATGTTATTGTATATTCTTGCTTTGCGATTGATGCAACCCTTGAGGATGGCTGCTCGTAGCTCAGTGACCGTGCGCTCCTGCGTGATACGATTGATGCAGGCCTGCTGGAGGGTCATCGGATAGGGGGTGCCATTGAGAACGCTCTCGACGATGCTCTGCACAAGGTTAGTAGCGAAGGTGCTCGACTTGGAGGGCGATGAGACACTCTTCACAATACCATAAAGAGAGCGCAGAGGCGGATTCTCCTCGTCCACGTTGCCATCCCAACGAATGATGTTCATATCAACGAGATGCTGGTAGACTCTGTCGAAGATCTCCGATACAGTTCCCTGCTGCCAATACTTGATGGTGATGCGTCCGCCCGCTGTCAGTCCGAGGACGTAAAACTGTCGCTCATCCTCCCAATGCTGCCCTTGACCCTGGTTGCCACGGATAGCTTTGAACTGTTCGAGTACTTTGTAGGTGGCCTGCGTGGGGTTCGGAGCTTTCTTCTTACTCTTGCCTCTTCGCTTAGGCTGCTCGTCGTCTGTGTCGGACGGCTCCTGAGTATCGTCCTCCCTTACGCCTTCGAAGATTACGGTACGAAAGGTCTCGTTGATACTAGAATCATCAAGATTCGAATTCCAAAAGACATAGCTTATGTCTCCAAGCGTATAGCGTGTCTGCTCATTGCGGAGCAAGTCATTGAGAGCCGTGGTATGGGCAAAGGATGCATACTTAGAGATTGGCGCATTCTCGCCCTGCTTCTTACCATAGGAGAGGTAGGCTGGGTCGTTGAAGCTAGCTATCGTGGCTCCCGCCTGAGAGCCTGGAGCTACAATACGAGCGTGAAAGGCTGCTAGGGGCTTCTCCTCACCCGTTATGAGGCATCGCCCAAGGTTTTCCTCTGTATTGTAGGCTTGAGCAGCATAATCATGTGCATCCTCTTGTGTAGCTAAGAGCTCTGTATCACCTTGTAGCTGGAAGGTTATCCAGTCTGACGCTAAGATGCGCTCGGTGTTCGCCTCCTCGGGTAGAGGCGTCTCGGCTCCGAGGTAATGGTCGTAGAAGAGACAGACCGCCTTAAAGCTGGCATTGTCTGGATAGTGCTCAGCGATCTCTGACATAACCCGCTTGAAGTCCTCTAGTCGATCCGTGCAGGATGACACCCCCTCGGCACTCTCTTCATACCCTAGGATATACTTGCGATTGTCCCAAAAGGGCTGTGCAGGTGGACACTTACCGCTACGCTTTAGTCCAGCTGGCACTAGATAGTCCTGCCCCTTGCTCTTCTTGTCACTTGGATCTTTGAGGTCTTTTAGTCGAACGAAGGTGCCATCTTCACGAATGACGATGACCCAGCGAATGGGCTTGACCTCTAGTCCAGGGGTCGCTATACGATGTGCCTTGCGCATCGCCTCGTAGTAGTTGTATAGTGCTTGTAGGATCATCTCAGTATCTCATTACTATCCATCGGGGGAACGAGGATGACGCCCTCGACCATCTGCGCATGATAAAACATAGCGGGGGGATTCTTCCTATCCCGCTCGAAGTCCATATCGTAGAGCATGATGCTCAGGTCTCGACTCTCAGGGATAGGCTTGGGCTCTAAGGGTGTCGCTCCATGCTCTAGGTCTACATACTCAAAGGTGCAAGTGAACTCACGGCACCCTAGGTAAGGCATCGTGAAGCACTGCCCGGCCTTGGCTCTGCGCTCGAAGATTTCTTGGTGCTTTCTGGGGTTCTCCGCCTTGCGCTCGGCTTCGCTGTACACCTCTTTGTAGTGCTCCTGACAACTAGCTGAGCGGTTCCTCACGGGGATGTAGACCATCTTAGCATAGATCCGATAGTCCACGTCACGTAAGATGTAGGAGGCACGCTGTCTACGATCCTCTGAGATGTTTATGCCTGTACTCCCTTTGCTCATAATAGAGGCCACCTCATTTCGCTTGATGGTAAACCGCTTGATCGGGGCTAGCACCTCTATCTTCGTAATCTCCCAGCGTATGGCGGGCTTCCAGTAGATCGCCTGAAAGATGGCTCGCGCTGCACTGGGCGTAATCACGTCATAGCTGACACGCTCCACCTTCATCTCGGGGCGTGTGAAGCAGGCGAAGGGACCACGCACACGCAGGCAGTACTCCTTATCTATATACTCTTCCATATATTTTTATGCTGTCATGAATGTTGATGTCTGATCGATTATCTGTATCCCAGTCTTCGTGCTGTAGAGCTTATCATCGGTCAAATAAGCGATGCCACTCTCGCTAACGGAGATACTACTCCCCAAAGTTAAACAATCGTTTTGTTTTAGACCAACGGTAAGACGATTCATTTGTCGGTATTCCTGTCGTGTCAGCGGGAGATTGCTTTGGAGCTTCTTGATGATAGCTTTCCCCTCATCGCCATAGGGAATAACGATCGGAGTATCCTGATTCTCGATGTATCTAAAGTACTCGCTCGCCGTCTCGTAGTCGAAGCGTAACTCCTCACATCGATCGTCATCCACATCCCAAAGCAGTGGGGAGATTCTCTTATCTTCCCTTCTAGTCATTCTGTTGTCGAAGCAGTCGACATCATTATAGAACGCCTTGTAGTAACACTCAATCTCCTCTCTCTGCGGAGCTCCCTGCTCAGCCAGCCGATCAAGGAGATCCTCCAAGGCACCTTGCGCCCAGTTCATCTCACCAAGGGCATTTGTCCCATCAGTAAGACTAAAAATGTAGACCTCGCCAGGCTCTGCCATACGTCCCTCACGGTTGCACCGCCCAGCGGCCTGCATGACCGAGTCCAGACCCGCCATCGCTCGGTAGACCACGGGGAAGTCTAGGTCTACACCAGCCTCGACCAGCTGCGTGCTGACGACACGCACCGGCTCTCCAGCCTTCAGGCGATGGCGTATCTCCTCTATGCGCTTCTGAATGTGCGCCGAGCACATCCTTCGTGAGAGATGTATCAGCCCCTCGCTTGCCTTCTCTTGAGCTTGCAGAGCGGTATAGAGACGAGCCGCATCCTTGCGACTGTTCACGATACAGAGGAAGCTCTCGTGCTCGGTCAATCGCTCGGCTAGCTCCTCTGTAGAGAGTCGAAGCGGGTCCCAATGATAGCGAACTTTGTCAAAGGGCGCAAAGCGCTCAGCATCATAAGGTACGACCTCCTGAATGGGCTCCTCAAGGAAGAAGAACTCATGGCCGATCCGCTTGCTGTCTGCTAGGATGTTTTTGTCAAAGACTGGTAGCGTGGCGGTGCAGAAGAGAGGCTCCACACGAAAGGCGTAGTGGAGGCTCTCCACCACACGCAGGATCGGGTTGAGCAGCCGAGGGGGAAACATCTGCACTTCGTCAAAGACAACGACCGAGTTGCAAATGTTGTGTAGCTTACGACAGCGACTCACACGATGAGCATAGAGCGACTCGAAGAACTGCACGTTGGTCGTCACGACGAGCGACACGTCCCAGTTTTCCGTCATGAGCTTGGTGTACTCCAGAGCTTCGTCAGGTCGCTCCTTGACATCTACATCTGAGTGATGCTCCAGCACTTGATCCGCCCCAAAGATGTCCCTAAAGGTTTGCGCCGTCTGGGTGATGATTGAGGTGTAGGGGATGACGTAGATGATGCGCTCACACCCCTGCGCTATGGCATGCTCCAGAGCCCACATCATCGAGGAGACCGTCTTGCCGGCACCAGTGGGGAGTGTGAGCGAATAAATCTTGCGCTGAGCCGTGCGCCCATGGTTGCGACACTGGTCGAGGAAGGCGGCTCGCGCCTCATTGATCCGCCCCTCACGGTTGAAGTGCGACACATACTCCTCTAGCTGAGCGCGCATCTGCTCTAGCGAAGCCTTGGTACTCTGACGAGCAAGGCTTTTGTCGGGAGACATAAACCGCTCTGTGTCGAGGAAGTCAGCGTCTACCAAACAGGAGAAAAGCATACGAACCAGTAGCTGGTAGTCTTCTTCGTCTAGCTTGTCCCACACCATAGCGACCTTGTCTAGAGAGGCTTTGTGGAGAAGCTCTTCAAGCTGGCTCGCCTCAGGTTGGAGTCCCTTGATTAGGTTTGCCACTGCTCGCTCGGTGTCACTAGAACGAACAACTTGTCCTCGCCACTCGGAGTCATCGTAGAGCCCTCGGTGGTGCGCCCCGATGCAGAGCGAGAGAATCTTGAGTAGTTGCTGATTACCGCCCACTTGCTTTAAGTCGTAGGCGTAGCGTGCTCCTGTGGGACTGTGCGGGGTGCGCCACCCGTTGAGCGTTGGGTCTAAACCAGACTGCTGACGTATGTAGCGCTGGAAGCCCGCTTGGTACTTACCCAAGTCGTGCAGGAGACCCAGCAGGTAACCAATCTCGCCAAGCTCTGGATAATCGGTGATGCGCTCAGCGTAGCTCTGCGCCAGCTCCGCCACGCCGTGTAGATGATCTAGTAGAGGTTGCGTCTCGTAGGAGCCATCCTTTAGAGCCCTTACGTGGGCTATCTGCTCTGTGTTGCTCATAGTGTGGGTGTTCTTTACTCGAGACTGTTGCATAAAGGCGAATCGCTGTGTTGCTTTCGGGATTCGGCTTCGGTCACATACGGAGGTATGCTCCCTTCAGACCTCACCCTCAGCGCCTTGCGCTTCATCCTTTCTGCAAAGTCTAGACAATCTCGCAAGCAAGATTGTGAGACTGTTGACTTTTACAACAGTCTCTACTCGTATTGCCTTGATACAACGGACGCACAGACCGTGCGTCCCTACAAAGGGTTACACGTCCCGTGCGTCCGTTATTGCTTTTCGCTGACACTGTTTAATGAAGTGTTTACAGCGGGGCGACTATTTGCCCACCTCTTGCCGGAGAGCGATGAGAGCCATTTCGTATTCGCTTTCGTAGAACTTCATAGTCGTCAATCTTTATCTTAGGGGGGCTCAGTCTTCTTGCTCGTAATAATACGAGTAGTCGATCCCCTTCATAAAAGTTTCTCTATCGTTTACCTTATCCGTAAGCGCAGCGTGTAGTAGACATTTCAAGCTTGTGGCATCTGCCACACTGGCTCTCATAGCTTCGAGATAGGTATATTTATCCACTTGGCTCCAGTCCACACACAGCCCAAGTTGCTTTTTGAGCATTAAATCGAGCCAAATACGTGTGGCACGCCCATTCCCTTCCCTAAAAGGATGAGCGATATTCATCTCCACATACTTATCAATAATCTGCTCCCATGTCTGCTCTGGCATTTGCTCTATACTAGTAAGGGTGTTAGGTAGGTACTGAGCCATGGCAAACTGAAAGCC
>OLNQ01001058.1_pt1 | contig 27240 bp, 20 predicted proteins | sample 1672821 | NCBI WGS metagenome assembly OLNQ01 (sample SAMEA3136727, study PRJEB25190) | human gut metagenome | biome: human gut; feature: human-associated habitat; material: faeces | place: Austria | collected 2013 | reverse complement strand
AAGTAGATGTTTCGTTATTATTTGAAAGTAAATATGTTACGGCATTTAAAGGACAAGCAGAATTATTAGTTGATACTAATGGTAAAGGTTTATATAATGAACAGTTTGAAATTCTATCAAAAACTTCAACATTAAAAAAGATAAGTGATTCAAGTGTTATACAAACTAATTCTGAAGGTAATATAATTTTTAAACAAAATAAGGGGGATAATGAGAAAATGAATGAGGTAAAAAGAGAAAATGAACAAAGTGCTGCTAGCAAGTTATTAAATGAATATAATAAACGATTAGCAGAATTACAAGCAAAATATGGAACGATTTCTAAGCAAATGGAAAATTTGATGCAACAAAATGTATCAAGTCCAACTTCTAATTACCAAGAAAAATTAAATACTTTAATTCAAGAAAGAGATAAAATTAGCAAGGAAATGGAACCAGTTGTTAAAAGTCAAAGAAATTTGCAACAGGCAGTCGATTTTGAAAAAGAACAAGAACATAAAGCAGTGATTTCGCAAGTTGAAAAATTACTTTCAACAAAAATAAAAGCAACTACTGATACAGGAAGATTTGTAAAAACGGATATGGGGATGTTCCCACAAATGGATATAAAAGATTCAGCAATGTTAATCAAAGAGCAGGGACAAATTATTCAAAACTTAAACGATTTATATTTTAATGGAGAAATTGATTTAAAAAGTAAGCAAAAGATGGCAACAGAAGTTAGTAAAGAATATCAAAAAATGATAAAGTCTGCCCCAAAGCCTAGCTTGAACAAAACCGTTGTTGATAATCCAAGAGAAAATAAACCTAATGAACCAAAAGAACAAGAGTATCGTCACAAATATGGTTATGACATGATGAGTGAAGACGAGAAAAAGATATTTGAGGAAATATTAGGACAACAAAGAGATAATGAACAAGAAAAAATAGAGCAAGAGGGAACTTACAAAGATAAAATGTTTGATATGGATGAATTATTTAGAGAAGAACAATTAATGGAAGAAATAAATAGAGAACAAGAAGAAATTCATCAAAATCATCGAAGACATATGTAATAAAATAATTATTAGAGAAAAACAAATAAAGTAGAAACTTTTTGTTTTTTTCTTTTTGTAACTTAGTTGTAACTTTAGCTATAATATAATACTAATAAGAAACGGAGGAATTAATTTATGGAAATTCTAAGAGTAGATAATTTAACTAAAATTTATGGTAAAGATACAACTAAAGTAGTAGCATTAGACCATGTTTCTTTCACAGTAGAAAAAGGAGAATTTGTTGCTATTGTTGGAGCATCAGGATCTGGTAAATCAACCTTATTACATTTGATTGGTGGAGTTGATCGACCAACTTCTGGTAAGGTATATATAGATGGAAAAGATATCTTTAAATTTAATGATGATAAACTTGCTATATTTAGAAGAAGACAAGTAGGATTGATTTATCAATTTTATAATTTAATACCTATCTTAAACGTAGAAGAAAATATTACTTTACCCCTTGCCCTAGATAATCGTGAAGTTGATAAAGAAAGACTAGCTAGTCTATTAAAATTACTAGGACTAGAAAATAGAAAAAATTATCTTCCTAATGAATTATCAGGAGGACAACAACAAAGAACAAGTATTGGCAGGGCCATAATTACTAATCCAACAATTATCTTAGCCGATGAACCAACTGGTAATTTAGATTCAAAATCAAGTGATGAAATAGTAGCGTTATTAAAAAAATCTAATAAAGAACTTAATCAAACAATAATTATGATTACTCATAATATGGAAATAGCAAAAGTTGCTGATAGGATAATAAAAATTGAAGATGGAAAAATTGTTTCGGAGGTATAATTATGACATTACTTAATAAATTAACAATTAAAAATCTTAAATTAAATAGAAAAAGAACTATTGTTACAATTATTGGTATTATGTTATCAGTAGCTTTAATTACAGCAGTAGCATCTATGTATGCTAGTGGAATTAAATCTTTAATAAAATATGAAACCATTATCAAAGGTGACTTTCATACTGCCTTTTATAATGTTCCTATTAGTGATGTTGATAAATTTGTAAATAATAGAAATATTGAAAAATTAAATATAACGGAAGGAATTGGTTATGCTAAAATAGATTCTAAAAATGAAGATAAACCTTATGCTTATCTAAAAGGATTTACTAAAGACGCTCTTAATAATTTATCTGTTAGATTAGTCAAGGGTAGATTACCAGAAAATACTAATGAGATAGTTATACCAACCCATTTAAAAACTAATGGTCGCTTGGATTTAAAAATTAATGATAGTATTACACTAGAAGTTGGTAAAAGAATAGATTCTAAAGGTGATGAACTAAATCAAAGTGATAAGTATCAAAATACTGCTGGTGAACAGTTAGTTGAAACGCAAACTAAGACTTATAAAATAGTAGGTATTATAGAAAGACCTGCTACTAATATTGAATATTATACTGCTCCAGGTTATACCTTTATTACCTATATAGATAGTAAAAACTTATCTGGAAATGTAGATATCTATGCTAAGTTTACAAAAGATGGTGTAAAAAACTGGGATAAAACGATTGCTAATATTTTAGGAGTATCCCAAGTATTATTTAGAAAAGTCTATAATCAAGAAATAGAATTAGAAAAACTAACTGAACAATTAAAAAAGACTTATATGTTTGATATGAATAAATATCTTATTGATTTAGAAACTAATCCTATTTCAAGTACTAGTATGGGAGACTTAGGAAAAGTACTTGCTATCGTGATAGTTATTATAGTATTTACCTCTATATTTTGTATTAAAAATAGTTTTGATATATCAATTACTGAAAAAATAAGACAGTATGGTATGTTAAGAAGTATAGGAGCTACTAAAAAGCAGATAAAACGAAATGTTTTTTATGAAGCTACTATTCTCGGTTTAATAGGTATACCCTTAGGAATAATCTTAGGATGTTTAGCTACCTATATATTAATCGTTATTAGTAATTATTATTTAACTGATGTAATTCAAACTGGTTTTAAATTAGAATTAGTATTTTCAACTTATGCTATTTTAGTAGCTATAATATTAGGTATAATAACTATCTATTTCTCAGCATTAAAAAGTGCTACAAGAGCTTCTAAAGTATCAGAAATAGATTCTATTAGAAATAGTGCTAATTTAAAGATTTCTTCTAAAAAAATAAAATCTCCTAAATACATAAAAAAACTATTTGGTATAGGAGGAGTAATATCTTTTAAGAATTTGAAAAGAAATAAGAAGAAGTATAGAACTACTATTATATCAATAACAGTTTCGACCTTTGTATTTATCGCTTTATATAGCTTTATGGAATTAGCTTTTCAAAATGTAAATAATGAATTAAAAGTATCTGATTTTAATATCTCGTTAAGTACTAATGCAATTAATGATTATTCATATAATAAATTTCTTAAAACAGTTAACTTATCTGGTGTAGAAGATTATGCTATATTAAGAAATAGTGAATTATCTTTTACTGGTTCTCATTCTAGTAAAGAATATTTAGAATATTTTGGTACTAAAAAAGAAAGTGATGCTGAAGAACATATTACTATTTTTGCTATAGGTAAAAAACAGTATGATAAATACATTAAATCATTAGGGTTAAACTATGATGATATAAAAGATAAAGTGATACTTTTTGATAAGCAATATATAACTAGTTATGATAAAAATAATAATAAAATAATAAAGAATATTAGAGTATATGACTTTAATAAAGGTGATGTAATTACCTCTACTAACAACCAATTAAACTTAGAAATAGGGGCTATATCTTCTATAGGACCTAATCTTCTAAAAAATCTATCTAACAGCTATTTAATAATTAGTGATGAAATGTTTGATAAGATAGCTAAAACTAATAACTTAGATATTTATTATAAAGCAAGTAATGCTGATAAGTTACAAGATGAACTTGATAGTTATTTAAATGGGGAAAGTTATAATATTGATAATAAAGAAGAAAATGTAAGAATAATGAATAACTTATTTACCTTAATCGCTATATTTCTATATGGATTTATTATTGTAATCTCATTAATTGGAATAACTAACATCTTTAATACTATTACTACTAATATGGAATTAAGAAAACAAGAATTTGCTATGTTAAAATCTATTGGTATGACTTCAAAAGAATTTAAAAGAATGATAAGATTAGAAAGTTTATTTATGGGTATTAAATCATTACTATTTGGTATACTTATCGGAATAATATTATCTTATTTGATTTACCTATCTTCAGATTCTGATATACCTTATAAACTACCTATAGTTGCTATTATAATATCTATACTAGTAGTATTTATACTTATCTCCTTAATTATGAAGTATTCTCTTAATAAGATTAGTAAACAAAATACTATTGAAACAATTAGAAATGAAAATATCTAGATAGGGAGCGTTGGCTCCTTATATTTTGATATAATATTAATGAAGGGAGCTACAAATATGAATATTTTATTAGTAGAAGATATAGAATCAATTATTAAAGGACTTACATATTCCTTGGAGAAAAGTAATTATAAACTAGTTATTAAAACTACAATAAAAGATACTAAAGAATACTTACTTTCTAATACAAATATTGATTTAATTATCCTTGATATTACTTTACCTGATGGTAATGGTTTTGATTTATTTGTAAATACTATTAAAAACTTAAAGATACCTACTATTTTCTTAACAGCAAGAGATGAAGAAGATGATATTGTTAAAGGTCTAGATATAGGAGCAGAAGATTATATAACTAAACCTTTTTCTACTAGGGAAGTAATAGCAAGAATTAATCGAATATTATTAAGATGTAAAAAGAAAAGTATTATTAAGATTAAAGATATTTCTTATGATATGGATAAATTAGTTCTAATGAAAAATAATACTCCTATAGAATTAACAGCATTAGAGTTAAAACTAGTTAATCTCTTATTTGTAAATATAAATAAAGTTGTAAGTAGAAATGTAATCTTAGATAAGATTTGGGATTGGACTGGTAATTATGTTGATGACCATACAGTAACCGTTTATTTTAAAAGAATAAGAGAAAAGATAGGCACCAATATAATTACTACTATTAAAGGAATGGGGTATAGAATAGATGAAGAATAAACTTAGATTAAAACAATATATTACCTCTACCTTAATTGTCTTTATATGTTTATTTGTTATGTTTCTAATTTTAAATATCTATGAATATAAAACTTATACTAAAAACTTTAATAATAAAATTAGTGCTATTATAACCTTAGTTAAAGATAAGTATCCAGAAATAACTGATAAAGAGATTATAGAAATAATAAATAGTAACAAACAATCAGATGATTCTTTTTTTCTTAAATATGGAATTGATATTGATAATAAAGCAGTACTACTAGAAAATGATAAGAACTATCATACCTTTTTAATTATTAATATGTCTTTTCTAATAATAACTATTGCTAGTTTATGTATATTATATTTTAGATATAATTATAAAAGAAAAAATGATATAAAAGATATTATTAAATATATAGAACAAATTAATAGAAGGAATTATGAATTAGAGATAGATACAATTTCAGAAGATGAATTATCAATTTTAAAAAATGAAATATATAAGACTGCTGTAATGTTAAAAGAAGCAGCTTTAAATTCTAATAAAGATAAACTTAATCTAAAGAAGTCATTAGAAGATATTTCTCATCAATTAAAAACACCTCTTACTAGTATATTAGTACTATTAGATAATCTTATTGATGAACCAGATATGGATTCTAGTATTAGAAATGATTTTATTATTGATATAAAAAGGAATGTTATAAATATTAACTTTTTAGTACAAGCCCTTTTAAAATTATCTAAGTTTGATGCTAATACTGTCCACTTTATAAAAAAAGAAAATGATTTAGAAATGATTGTTAAGGAAGCAATTAAGAATGTTTCTACTTTATGTGATTTAAGAAATATAAATATAAGATTAAATATTTTAGAAAATGCTAAAGTAGTGTGTGATGCTAAATGGCAAATAGAAGCAATAACTAATATAATAAAAAATGCTATAGAACATTCAAAAGATAATTCAAGTATAATAATAAATATAGATAATAATAGAGTTTATTCTAAGATTGAAGTGATTGATTTTGGTGATGGAATATCTAAAAGAGATATCAAGCATATTTTTGAAAGGTTTTATAAGGGGGAAAATGCTACATCTAATAGTATAGGAATTGGTCTTGCTTTAGCAAAAACTATTATAGAAGAAGATAAGGGAACTATAGCAGTAGAATCAAATGAATCTAATACTAAATTTACTATTAAATACTTTAAACTTACATTTGAATAAGTGAATTAAATAAAGATTATGATTTATTTCTGAAATCTAAAAAAGATTAAGACTTTTTTCTATAAATTTGATAAACTATTAGTAACTAATGGAGGTAATATAATATGAAACTTAATGCAAAAGAAATAAAGAGATTATCAGCAATTAAAAACTCAGTATATGATGATTTAAAAATTGAGTTTTTGTATCATTCTAATCATTTAGAAGGTAGTACGTTTACTAAGGAAAATTTAGAGAAGTTATTATCTTTAAAAAAGGTAGAAGGTGAACATTACTTAGATGATGTGATTGAAACAAAGAACTCATTAAATGTTTTTGATAAGGTTATAAATGATAGTGATAAAAAACTTGATAAATTTATGTTGTTTGATTGGCATCGTGAATTAAAAAAAGATTCAGTTGATGAAGAAATACATAATACTGGTTGTTGGAAAAAGTATGAAAATAAACTAAGAAATATTGATTTAAAGTTAGCTTATCCAGATGAAGTTGATAATCGTATGTTTAATTTACTAATGGACTGGAATGAACTTATGAATCCAACAATAGAAGATATAGCAAGTTTTCATTATCGTTTTGAATTAATTCATCCATTTCAAGATGGCAATGGTAGAATAGGAAGATTCATAATACTAAAGCAGTGCATTGAAAGTGATATTGATTTAATTGCAATTGATAATGAGTATGAAAAAGAATATAAAGAAGCTTTATATAAAGCTCAGAAAACGGATGATGTTTCTTTTCTAGTTGACGTATTTAGTAAATGTCAAAAAAGATTAGATGAAAAAATGATAGACTATAAAAATACTATTGATTTAGTTAAGAGAGAAATAGAAAGTGAAGACAGATGATGTCTTTTTTCGTATATGGTGTTAAATTGATTTTAATTTTAGTCTTTCTTTGCTATAATATAGTAGAAATGTGGTGATTAAACTTGAATATATATAATTTAACAAAAGAAGAAATGATTAGTTATGTTCTAGATAAAGGATATAAGAAGTTTTATGGGGAAGAACTATTTACTTGGTTATATCAAAAAAGAGTTACTAATTTAGATGAAATGACTAATCTAAAAAAAGAATTTAGAGAAATGATAAGTAAAGACTTTGTCTTTGGAACGGTTAAACTAACGGTAGTAGAAAAAGATAAAGATGTAGAAAAATACTTATTTACCTTAAAAGATAATGAACATATAGAAGCAGTATTAATGAAACATGATTATGGCTTATCATTATGTATTTCTTCCCAAGTAGGGTGTAATATGGGATGTAAGTTTTGTGAGTCTGGTAGAAGAAAGAAACAGAGAAACTTAACAACTGGAGAGATGGTTGAACAGATACTTTTAATAGAAGATAACTGTGGTATGCGAATTAGTCATGTAGTAGTAATGGGAATCGGAGAACCATTTGATAACTATGATAATTTATGCAACATGATAAAAATTATTAATGACCCGAAAGGACTTGCTATTGGAGCTCGTCATATAACAGTATCTACTTGTGGTATAGTACCTAAGATTAAAGAATTTGCTGACTTCCCTTATCAAGTAAATCTTGCTATATCTCTTCATGCTCCAAACGATAAACTAAGAAAAGAAATAATGCCGATTGCAAAAGCATATTCTCTTAGTGAACTAATGGATGCTCTTAACTACTATATTAAAAAGACTAATAGAAGAGTAACTTTTGAATATATATTATTAAAAGATGTAAATGACAGTGAAGAAAATGCTAAAGAATTAGTTAACTTAATAAAAGGAATGAATGCTTATGTTAATTTAATACCATATAATGCGACAGAACATTTACAGTTTAGTAGATCAAATACTTTAAATATTGCTAAATTTTATGATATACTTAAGAAGAATAATATTTGTGTTACCATAAGACGGGAGTTTGGTTCAAAAATAAGTGCCGCTTGTGGGCAACTAAGAAGCAAGAAGGAGGAAGTATGAAGACATTTTGTTTAACAGATCCTGGTAAAGTAAGAGATCATAACGAAGATAGTGTTTTAATAATAAATAAAAAGTCAGGAGATGTTTTGTTAGCGATAGCTGATGGAATGGGGGGACATTCAGCTGGAGAAGTAGCTAGTAATATTGCTATTAGTTACTTAGGTAATCATTTCCAAGAAAGCTTTGAACATAAAGATAAGCTAGAAGCTGCTTCTTGGCTAAGAGATAGTGTGGATTCCATTAATAGATTGATTTTTGAACATGAAAAAACTCATCCAGAGAGTAAAGGAATGGGAACTACCTTAGTAGCAGCAATAGTAACAAAAGATTATATTTTATTTGGTAATATAGGAGATTCCTCAGGATTTGTTATGAAGGGGGGAAAACTTCATAAAGTAACATATGACCATACCTTAGTAAACTTATTAGTATCCGCTGGAGAATTAACCGAAGAAGAAGCAAAAGATCATCCTAAGAAAAACGTCTTAATGAAAGCACTTGGAGCCAATGAAAAAGTTGATATTGATATATTCGATTGTGATATGAATATAGATGAGGTATTACTATCAAGTGATGGACTTACTAATATGTTAGAACAGACTCAAATAGAAGATGTTTTAAATGAAGATATAGATATAGAAGATAAAGTTATTAAATTAATAAGAAAGGCTAATAACCGTGGAGGAACAGATAATATTTCTGTTGCATACATGCAATTAGACGAAGAGGGTGAAGAAAAGTGATAACAAAGGGGCAAAAAATAAATAATCGTTATGAAATAATTCGCACTATTGGTGAAGGTGGAATGGCGAATGTTTATCTTGGTTATGATACTATACTAGATCGTAATGTAGCGATAAAAGTATTAAGAGGAGACTTATCAAGTGATGAGAAATTTGTAAGAAGATTTCAAAGGGAAGCTTTATCAGCATCTAGTCTTTCCCATCCTAATATAGTGGAAGTTTATGATGTTGGCGAAGATAATGGACTATACTATATCGTTATGGAATATATTGATGGAAAAACTTTAAAACAACTTCTTAAGAAAAGGGGAAGTTTAACACTTAGTGAAGCAATTGATATCATGTTACAAATAACTGATGGTATGGCACATGCTCATGATAGTTATATTGTTCATAGAGATTTAAAACCACAAAATATCATGATTAAAGACGATGGTCAAATCAAGATAACTGATTTTGGTATAGCAATGGCTTTAAATGCTACCCAACTTACCCAGACTAATTCTGTAATGGGAAGTGTTCATTATTTACCACCAGAACAAGCAGCCGGAAAGGGTTGTACTATCCAAAGTGATATTTATTCTATGGGAATTATTTTCTATGAGTTGTTAACTGGTGAGTTACCATTTAAAGGTGATAGTGCTGTTGAAATAGCATTAAAGCAAATGAAAGATCCACTACCTGATGTTCATAAGATGAATAAAGATATACCACAAAGTATTGAAAATATTATCTTAAAAGCAACAGCAAAGAATCCGAAGAACCGTTATCAAAATGTTAGAGAAATGTATCAAGATTTATTAACAGCACTAAACGATGATAGAATGAATGAAGAACCTTATGTTTATCCTTATAAAGAGCATGAAGTAGATGATGCTACTAAAGTAATGAAACCAATTGATGAAGGAGAACCAATTGCTACACCGATAGTAGATGAAACGGAAAAAAAGACTAATAAATGGATTAAGATTCTAGCAGGAGTACTTGCTGGTATCGCTCTTATTTGTATAACTGTTTTCTTTATCATACCAGCTGTTACTACTGAGCCTGATATAATAGTACCAGATGTTAGTAATCTAACCGTATCAAAAGCCGAGAAAAAGCTACAAGATAAAGGATTTGAAGTAGCAACTAAGATAAAAGAAGTAGCAAGTGATAAAATAAAAGAAGGAAAAATAGTTAAGACTGATCCAGAAGCCGGTAGAAGTATTAAAAAAGGAACAACTATTACTTTATATCGTTCTAAAGGAGAAAATAAATATACGGTAAAAGATTATACTGGTCAAAACTATATAGCTGTTCAAACGGAACTTGAAAGTCTTCATGGTATAGATGTTACTATTGAGAAAAAAGATGTTGATACATCTCGTGAATACGATGAACAAGAAATAGTTGGTCAAAGTGTTAAAAAGGGAGAAAAACTTGCTAAAGGAGATAGTATTATTCTCTATATTCCAAATATTAGTGAGGTTTATCCTGATATGCAGTCTGAAGGTTGGAGTAAAGATGATGCAGAAGCTTTTGCTACTAAGTATAGTTTAAATATAACTTTCCAAGAAGAAGAAACAACAGCATATGAAGAAGGTAAAGTAATTAAACAAAGTAGAGCACCCGGAAGTCCAATTATAAAAAATGCTAATATAATAGTAAAAATTGCTAAGAAACCAAAGGAGACTATTATTAAAGATAATAATAGTAGTAAAGATAATACAAATAAAGATAATACTAATCAATCATCTAGTACTAATAATCAAACTACTAAACCACAAACAGGACAAAGTTCTACTGGTACTACAACTAAAACACCATAAGGGGGAATTTTCTTAATGAAACAAGGACAGATTATAACACTACAAAAAAATCAGTACATTGTAAAAAGTGATGATGTAAAAATTTCTTGTGTAATAAGAGGGAAAATTCATAAACAACAACTTCTTCCACGTGTGGGAGATTTTGTTTTGTTTGATGAAAATAAACAAGTTATTGAAAAGGTATTACCAAGAAAAAATAGTTTCTTAAGACCACTAGTAAGTAATATAGATCAAGCTATAATTGTAACTAGTGTCAAGGAACCAGACTTTTCCTTATCACTACTTGATAGACTTTTAACTTTAATGGAGTTACATAAAGTAGAAGGAGTTATTTGTCTTACTAAGTTAGATTTAATTACTAAGGAAGAAAAAGAATCTATCTTCAAGACAATGGATTACTATAAAGAACTAGGCTATAAAGTAGTAACTAATACTGAATTAGAAAAGATAAAAGAGATACTTGAAAATAAGACTAGTGTTTTTATTGGCCAAACAGGAGCAGGTAAGTCAACACTTTTAAATAAGTTATCACCAGAGTGGAACTTAAAGACAGGAGAAATATCTAAAGCCTTAGGTAGGGGAAAACATACAACTAGAACAGTAGAGTTATATGACTTTCTAGATGGACAAGTTCTAGATACCCCTGGTTTTTCAGCACTTAACTTTGAAGGCTTTACTAAAGAAGAGATAAAAGATTCTTTTAGAGAATTTGCTAACTATTCTTGTCCTTTTAAAGATTGCTCGCATACCAAGGAAGGTGAGTGTGAAATTAAAAAACAAGTTAGTTTAGGAAATATATTAGAAAGTAGATATAATAATTATTTACAATACTTAAAGGAGGTAAAATAATGTTAGTTAGTGCATCATTTTTAAGTAGTAAAGATATACCTAAGTTTTTAACTAAACTTAATGATACTGATATTAATTATATTCATGTAGATGTAATGGATGGGGCTTATGTCAAGAATAAGACTATGCCTTTTAGAGAGATGAAGCATATTAGTGATTATACTAGTAAAAGATTAGATGTTCACTTAATGGTTAAAAATCCTCTTAAGTATATAGATGATTATGCTTCACTAAATACAGAATATATTACTATTCATAAAGATATAGATGATGATTTATTAAAGTGTTTAAAAGAGATAAAAAGTTACTATATAAAAGCAGGTATTGCTCTAAAGAATGAAGATGAGATAAAAGATATAATTCCCTATCTTCCATATATTGACTTAATCTTAGTAATGTCAGTTACGCCAGGAGCAGGGGGACAGGCTTTTCAAGAGGAAGCAGTTGATAAATTAAAAGAATTAAAAATCTTAAAAAATGAATATAAAGGTAAGTTTTCTTTCATAATTAATGTAGATGGGGGAATAAATAATAATACTATTGCTAAAGTAAAAGATTATACAGATATGGTAGTAAGTGGTAGTTATCTTGCAGATTCTAATAATTTACAAGATACAATTGCTACTTTACGGTAATAAAAAAATAGTTTATAATAAAAAAAGAATAGGAGGGTTACTATGAATAATGAAAATAACACTAATCAAACTAATGAGCAGAATGTAGTTCCTAATATAAATGTTGTTAATGATACAAGTACTATTCCTGTAGTAAATGATACACAACAAGAACAAACCACACAACAAGCTCCACAACCACAGGCTACTAATAATTCAACTTCAGCAAAGTCTACTCCTAAGGTAGTAAAAGTAGAACATATTAAAGAAGTAGTAAAAGAAGTAAAACCAAAAGATGATAATTCAAATAAAGGTAAAGTAAAAGACCAACCAAACAATGGTACTTCTCAAAAAGAAGTAGTAGTAAAGGAAAAAGGTGGATTCTTTGGAAGATTTATTTTATTCTTATTTATAATTTTCTTGTTCGCTTTCGTTTATTATTTACCAGAAATAAGTCAGTATATTGAAGATTATAAGAAAGCAAAAAGTGGTATAGAAGATGGTTCGATGAAAAGTGGTACTATGACTTGTACTTTAACTAAAGATAATAAAGACAATTTAAGTACTATTTATGAAACAACTTTTACGTATACTAAAAATAAATTAAAAAAGACAGAACAAGTTACGTCTTATAAGTTAAAAGATGATGCTACTAGTACTGCTACTTTAGATGAATCTGAAAATGAATGTCAAGAACTTAAGTTAGCCTTAACTGGTGTAAGTGGTATAGATGTATCTTGTTCAAAAACAGCTGTTTTACAAAAGACTACACAAGTTATTGATTATACTAAATTTAATGCAGAGGAAGTTACTACTAATATTGCAGAATATAAAGGCTTTTATCCAGAATTTCAACTAGATCAGAGTGTAGCAGGTATTAGAAAAAATCTAGAAGATGCTGGTTATAGTTGTCAAGCTAGAGAATACTAATTGAAATTATAAAAGATTTTTGATGGAATTTAGTTAAAGATAAGGAAGAGGTGATTAACTATGTATTTGTCAACCAATATGTCAAGTTTACAGTTAGTTAACAGGGAGGACAATTTATATAGATTAGTCACTTCTTTTTATCATACATTAATAACAGGATAGGATTAGTCTTACCTTGTTTTTTAGTGTAAATAAAATAGAAGGAGTGAAAGAAGAAAATGGATAAGAAGAAACAACTACTATTATCAATCGGACTTGTCTTAATACTAGTTCTAATGATAGTAGGAATCAGTTATGCAGCTTTTAAGTTTGTAGGAGCAGGTAAGAAACTTAATACTATAACAACAGGAGCTATAACGATGGAGTATGAAGAATCTACTAATATTATCAGTATGACAGGAGCTCTACCAACTACTGATGCTACTGGAAAGGTAAGATTAACAGCTGGAGAATACTTTGATTTTACTATTAAAAGTAATATTCAAGGAAATGCTAATATCAACTGGGAAATAGCAGCAGAAGATATAACAGCATCAGCTAAAAAGATAGATGGAAACCATATTAAATTATATTTAACAAGTTTAGATGATTCTGATAATGAAACCGAAGTAATGGCACCTAAAGTATATAGTACTGATATTACAGAAAATACATATACTGGAAGACCAAGTGGAATGATGAGTTTAGCAAAAGGTACAATGAGTGCAAGTGAGACAACTAAGTATCGTCTTAGAATGTATGTAGATGAAGACTATAATCCCCAAGGAGATGGAGGAAGTCTATCATTTAGTGTTAAGATAAATGCTTATGGTAAAACTGGCAAGAAAATGCCTGTTGGCAGTAAGATGAAAGTTTATATGACACAAGATGATTTAAATTACCCGTCAACAGATTTTCATACTGATGGTTACAAAGAAAAAATAACAAGTATTACTACAAAAAAAGATAATATAGTACCAGCAACAGCCACAGAAAGTTGGGATATCTCAGAAGCAGGGGATGGTTCAGTAATGGCATATGTTGAAGATGATGGAAGTGGTAATAGTACCTATAAAGTAATAATAGGTGGAAAAGGTGGAATCATTGCTAATGAAAGTATGATAAGATATTTTGCTGGCTTTGATAAAATGACATCAATAGATTTGTCAGCCCTTGACACATCAGAAGTAACAAATATGAATGAAATGTTTTATGAATGTTTCAGTTTAACAAGTTTAGATGTAAGTAAATTTGATACATCAAAAGTAACAGATATGAGTACTATGTTTGGTGAGTGTAGCAGTTTAACAAGTTTAGATTTAAGTAGTTTTAATACCTCACAAGTAACTGATATGAGTGATATGTTTTTTTATTGTGATGGTTTAACAAGTCTAGATTTAAGTAGCTTTGATACATCAAAAGTAACAAATATGAGTTCTATGTTTAATAGATGCACCAGTTTAACAAGTTTAGATTTAAGTAGTTTTGACACATCAAAGGTAACTAATATGATAGAAATGTTTCATAAGTGTGGAAAATTAACAAGTCTAGATGTAAGTAACTTTGATACCTCAAAGGTAACAAGAATGGATAATATATTCTGTGATTGTCCTGCTTGGGATACAGTTGATCAAACTAAATTCAATATTTGGGATGGTGATTGTATATCATAGTATAATATTAGATTAATTACTTTACACTTAAAACTATAATAGACAATACTAAATTAATCGATTTTTGGAAATATCTTGAAAAAGATATTTTTCTTTGCTATACTTTATTCATAAGGTAAGGTGAGATATATGGGTACTAAAAGTACACGAAAGAAAGTTATAAAAAAGACTAAAACAGATATTGAATTTGAAAAAGCTAAAAGAAATGTTAAAATGATTGGTGTTGTTGCCACTATTTTTCTATTTATCTTAGTAATAGTAGGGTTTTTAACTATGGGGAAACCATCTTATGCTGCACTACTTGAATCTCTTCCAGCTTCATTTACTAGTAAGCTTGGAAAAAGTCCTAAATGTACTGATAATCAAAATACACCAGCATGTAACACATTACGAGAAATTGGAACTATCGATATAGATTATGGTTTTAAAGCTAGCTATGATAATAAACTTGCAGATTTGTTCTGTATTGAACATATGAAATCTATGAGTTCTAGTGTTGATTATACAAAAGATAAATCAGTGTTAGATACTTATCCAGGAATTGTTTATATCTTAGATAATAATAATTTTGATACCTCTAAAGGTACATGCAAATCACTTGGAACTTGTACTGATTCACAACTAAATGAATATTTAACCCAAATAGCTATTTGGTGGTATATAGATAAAGTAAATGGTTGTGATGATAGTAAAAACTATTCAAGTAAAGGAGTAGAATCAACTATTACTGAAGATAATGATGGAAATGGTAAATATGACTCTGATAAAAATTATCAATACTATAACAATTTATCAGTACTTGATAAACAAGCTATAAAAGCTAGTAAATATGCTAGTAAAATAGACTCATTAGTTAATGGAGCATTAGCTTATAAAGGAGATACTACTACTCCTAATATATCACTACCATCAAAAGATAGTATTACTTACACAATAGAGGGAGATAATATTATCACTAGTGCTATAACACCTACTAGTACTTCAGACAGTTTCTCTAACTATACAGTAACAACTACTGATAATGACATCAAAATACTTAACACAAATTTAGTAGAACAAACCACATTTGGAAGAGGCGAATCTTTTATAATATCAGCACCTATGTCAACTGATGGTGAAAATAAAATGTCAATCGATGTTAGCGTTGAAGGAAGCTTCAACAAAAAAGATGCATTCTTCTATAAACCAACTAGTACTTCACTACAAACTACTGTATTAGGAGTAATTAATAATTCTAAAGAGAAAGCTAATTTGAATTTGACTTATCAAATAGATTTTGGAGTTGGAGAGTTTCGTAAAGTAGATGCAGGAACAGGTAAGTATGTTGAAAATGCGGTTTTATCAATCATAGATTCTAAAGGAATTACTGTTAGTACATTTGAAACAATTGATGCACCAACCTACGTTTGGTTACCAGTTGGTAACTATACTGTAACGGAAACTAAAATACCAGACGGATATAGTGCAGAAAAAACTACTTATGAATTTGAAATTAAAAAAGACGAAACAACAGTAGTGGTTTTAAATAATACAAAACTAATTGATGTTCCAAATACAAAAGCCAGCATGAGCTACATTTATGGAATAGGAGCAGCAGTAGTTGTTGTTGGTATTATCTTCATAGTAATAGCTAGTAAATCTTCTAATGGTAAAAAGAAGAAAAATTAATAAAAAAGGCCAACTTCTTCTAGTTGGTCTTTTCTTCCTTTTAATAGGTATATCAGTAATGATTTATATTCCTATTAAAACTATTAAGAATAAAGTATTTAGTGAAATGAAATTAGCTATTTATCAAGATGAAATAAATGAAGATAATGAAACTATAAATGATATAGGAACTAATAATATTAGTAAACCTGCTACTGATAATACTAATCAGACAGAATCTAGTACTGAACAACCTAAAAAAAATATCTCATATACCTATATAGGTCAGTTAAGTATTCCAAAGATTAAATTTAAAAGAGGATTTGTAAAAAAAGAATCAAAATATAATAACATTGAATATAATGTAACTATTGCAAAAGAAGCAGATTATCCAGATGTTAAGAATGGTAACTTCATTCTAATGGCTCATTCAGGAGATGCTCCAATATCTTTCTTTGAACCACTTTATAAATTAGAACTAGGAGATATTGCTACTGTTAGTTATAATGCTAAAGCATATTACTATAAACTAGTTAAAACTTATCAAGTGGAGAAAACTGGTAAAATTGCCATTTATCGTGATTATAATAAAAAGACCTTAACCTTAATAACTTGTACACATGATGATTTAACTAAACAAAGTGTTTATATCTTTGAACAAACAAATGAATAGGAGGGAATAGAAGATGGATTTAAATATTATAGATAAAATAACCTTGTTCTTTAAACTTAATTTTAATTCATTTTTAGCAATAGAAGAATTACTAATCTTTATACTTATCTTAAGTTTCCTAATAATCAATCTAAAGTATAAAAATAATAAAGTAAAAATATTTATCCCTTTTCTTCTTCTATTTATAGTAAGTCTAGCTATGTTTCTTTATGGAAGTAGTATCTTATATGTTCTAGAAGAAATAGTAAAAGGAATAATTTATGCTATTTATTTTCCAAATATAATCTTTTATATAATAACAGTTATAATAAGTTTTAGTATTATGATATATACCATACTATCTAATAAACTAACTAATAAAGAGAAAATAATTAACTATCTATTATGTGGTATTCACTTATATCTATTTATTCTATTTATTACTAATTGTCTAGACTTAAATGTCTCCTTAGTAAGACCATCTAGGATATATAAACATGATGAATTATATGTTCTAGTACAATCGTGTCAGTTAGTATTTGTAGTAAATATTATTTATCAAAGTGTAAAGATGCTAGTTAGAAAATTGAAAAATAAGAGTAAGAATGATATAATGGACAGGAAGTGAGGTTGTTATGAAAGAGAAATTAACTAAACAAGTAAAAAAAGGAAAAAATTATTTAAAAAGAGTTAAAGAAGAACATTTGATTAAGAAATACTTTACAGATAATACTCTTTTCTTAACCTTTGTTTTAGTATGTGTGATAAATTCTACTATGCTTAGATTCTTTACTATGCGTACATTAGAAAACTATTTAGCTATTAAACCAATCATTGCTGATATTGGAATAGTAGTGTTAGTAGGATCATTTTCTTATTTATTTAAAGGCAAGAAAAGATATACATATTTACTAATAGCTAGTATTTTCTTTACAGCTATTTGTATGATTAATTCGATATATTATACATTCTATACATCATTTGCTAGTGCATCTATGTTATCTCTTACTCAGTTTATTGCACCAGTATCAGATGCTGTTGTAGAAAATGTTTTACAACTAAAAGATTTACTTTACTTAGTACCATTTGCTTTCTTTGTCTTTACTTATCATAGATTGTTAAAGAAAGGTAAGTTTAAACGTTATACTAAGACAGAGAGAAAAACAAACTGGTTACATACATTTATAGCAGGTGTTGTAATATTAGTTGTATTTACTGTTACTTTATCAGGACTTGAAATAGGTAGATTTGTTAAACAATGGAATAGAGAATATATTGTTATGCGATTTGGTATTTACTTATATCAAGGTAATGATGTAGTTAAAAGTCTACAACCAAAGATAAGTGCAATGTTTGGTTATGATAATGCTAAAAAAGAATTTGATGAGTACTTTAAAGATAAAAGTGATACAAGAGACTATACTAATGAATATACAGGAATACTAGAAGGAAAGAATGTAATTGTTATTCATGCTGAGAGTTTCCAAGATGTAGCACTTAATAGAACTTTTAATGGACAAGAAGTAACACCTAATATGAATAAATTAATTAAAGAAGGGTTATTCTTTAGTAACTTTTATTCTCAGGTAAGTGTAGGTACTAGTTCTGATACAGAATTAACTTTTAATACTAGTTTAATGCCTACTCAAAATGGTACTGCTTTTGTTAGTTACTTTGATAGAACTTATAACGGTACTCCTAAGTTTATGAAGGAAAAAGGTTATTATACATTCAGTATGCATGCTAATAATGCTGACTTTTGGAATAGACGAGCTATGCATGAATCTTTAGGATATGATAAGTTCTATAGTAAAGAAACTTATAAGACTGAAGGAGAAGAAATGATAGGACTAGGTCTTTCTGATAAATCATTCTTTAAACAGTCAGTAGAAAAATTAAAGAAAATAAAACAAGACCATGATAAGTTTTATGGAATAGCTATATCACTATCAAATCATACACCATTTTCAGATGTTACTAAGTATGGTGAATTTAAAGTTACTATGAATGAAGAAGTTACTAATGAAGATGGAACAACTACTACTGTTGAGCATCCTTATCTAGAAGGTACTAAGCTAGGTAACTACTTTAAATCTGTTCATTATGCAGATGCTGCTTTAGGTGAGTTCTTTCAAGAACTAGATGAAGCAGGGTTACTTGATAATACTGTTGTTATGCTTTATGGTGATCATGATGCAAGACTACCAAAAGCAGATTATGTCAAGATGCTTAATTATGATATGACTACTAATAGTGTTAAATCTAAAGATAATCCAACATATCAAGAATTTAATAGTTATCATTATGAATTAAATAGAAAAGTACCATTATTAATTTGGACTAAAGATGATACTATTAAAGCCAAAGAAGTAACAGATATTATGGGAATGTATGATGTACAACCTACAATTAGTAATATGTTAGGATTTTATAATAAGTATTCACTAGGACATGATATCTTTGAAATAAAAGATAATAATATAGTAGTATTCCCTAATGGAAACTGGTTAACTAATAAAGTTTATTATAATAGTCAAAAAGGTGAATATATGTCTTTAAAAGATGAGGTAATAAGTGATGATTATATTTCAGAAAATAGTAAATATACTGAGAAACTATTAGATGTTTCTAATAATATAATTGTCTTTGATTTATTAAATAAAGATAAGAGTGAGAGTAAAGTAGTTAAGGAGGCCAGTAAATGAAACTAAAGAAAAAAGTAAAAAGATGCCTAATAATTGGTAGTGTACTTTTAGTAGCAGGAACTGGTGTTCTTGTCTATGATGTCTCTTTTAAACCTAAAACTACGGTTAAGAAAGCAACTGTTCTAACAGAGATAAAGGGGTATGGCTATACCTTAAAGTCTAATAAGAGTAAAGCTTATAAAAAGGAATTTAATAATCTAGCTGAACTATTAAAGAAAGATAAGATTGATGAAGAAGAATATGCTAAAGAATTAACTAAACTATTTGTTCTAGACTTTTATACTTTATCAGATAAAGTAGCAAATACTGATGTCGGAGGTACTGACTTTGTTCATACTGATGCTAAAAATAACTTTCTAGAAAAAGCAGAGGATACTATTTACAAGTATGTAGAAAACAATATGTATGGAGGAAGAAAACAAGATTTACCTACGGTTAAAGAAGTAACAATTGATAGTGTTGAAAATACAAGTTTTACGATAGATAAAGTAACTGATGATAAAGCTTATCAAGTAACAGCATCTTGGACTTATACTAGTGAAAATGATTACCAAAATAAAGCTACATTTACTTTTGTTCATGAAGATAAGAAGTTGTCATTAGTAGAAATGAAATGATATGCTTATACAGCATAATTAATTACAGATAAAAAAATACTTGCTATACTAACTATTAGATAGAGGGTGTATTTAAGTGGATAAAATAAATAACCAAAGAAAGAAACTTATAATAGCAATAACACTGTTAATTATAATAATATTAGGTCTTGGAATAACTTATGCTTGGTTAATTCAAATAGTAAATGGTGAAAAAATTCAGTCTATGCGAGTAGGTACTTTTAGATTCAGTCTAACAGAAGAAAACTCTCTTACTATTAATTCAGGTGAATTCTTAAAAGATAGTGATGGACTTAAACAAGAGGGCTTTAAGTTTACAGTACAAAATGTTGGTAAAGGATATGGTTCTTACTCAGTATATCTAGATGATGATAGTATATCATCAGGTCAAACTAGAATAGATGATAAGTTTATAAGATATAGTCTAGGAGTAAATACTGATACTACAGGTACACCTACTAATCTAACTAGTAGAAAGATTTATAGTGGGGGATTAGATGCTAGTGAGAAAGATACATTTGTCTTAAGACTATGGTTAAATCCCGAAGTTAATGGTGATATCGGTGGACAAGTCTTTAAAGTAAAGTTAAGAATAGAAGTTAATCAACAAATACCAACACCAGTTGCAGATAAGCTATTAGCAGGAGTAGGTAATAATGGAACAATAGACACAACAGATCCAGAACAAACATTTATCACAGGAACTAATCCTAATAATTATATTTGGTATAGTGGAAAACTATGGAGAGCAGTATCAATTGATCCCTCTGATAACTCTGTAAAATTAGTAACACAGTGGAATATATCAGTCTTACCATATAATGCAGATAATAATACAGCTTTTCAAGGAAGCTATATGGAACAGTGGTTGAATGATACATCAGTAGATGGTTTCTTAGGAAACTTAAGAGAACCTGATAAATTTATTAAAAAAGATAGTGTTTGGAATGCAACATTTGCAAGAGAAACTACTAAACCAGAGAAGACCACATTAGTAACAGATGCCGTTGGTACGCTTAATTTGTATGAATATACGATGAGTTACAAAAATACAACTTACGAAAATGGGTATTTAAGGGAAGATACTTACTGGTGGTTATTAACACCATGTGGCGAAGATAATCATCAAATTGCTCATGTAGAAAGTTCAGGATATACTGAAATTGATGGTCCGACATATTCATATGGAATCCGTCCTGCTGTAAATCTTAAACCAACAGTAAAGGTTGTAAATGGGGAAGGCACCATATATAATCCTTATAGATTGGAAGGAGATAATGATAATCCAACTAATGTATTACTATCAACAAGATACAGTGGTGAATATATAAGCTTTGGAACTGAAGAACATGACTTATATCGAATAGTAAGTCATGAAAACGGAACGGGTACCAAAATAGTCAGCAATTATTATATTGATGGTGTTGCATTTGATGCTAATAAAAGTAATTTATTTTCTAAAGATACAACGCTTGGCTCATTCTTAAATGGAGAATTTTTAACGAGTGGTGAATATTTAACAGCAGAACAAGTAAATATGATAGAGGATAATACAACTTGGTATTTAGGAGCTGTTACAGAGACAAACTACAAATTAGCAAAATATCAAGATACAACAGGCAGTAGTCTGACAACAGCTACAACTACCGCCAAAGTAGGATTATTGAGATTTGGGGAATTAATGTCGGCTCCACTTTATAGGAATTCAACATTAACTCCTCGTGATGATCGAAATAAAATGGTAAATGCTGGCACTGGAAATGAAGTTTTTCTTGCTGAGAAAAACGTGAAACATTTCCCTGCTATGAATCTAAAATCTAATGTGATAATAACCGGTGGAAAAGGTACGGCTCAGGAACCATTCACTATAAAGTTAGGTAGCTAAATAATTAGTAGAGAAAAGCTTAAAAAATTATAGCTTTTTTCTTTTGTACTTTAAAGTTATGTGGTATACTTGTTTTATGATAGGAGGATAGGAAAGAAACTATGAACATTAGAAAAATTAGTACTAAGAATTTAGTACGAATACTAGTAGTTTTAATTGTTTTAATAGGTGGAATCTTTGCTAAGAAAACATTAACATCTTATGCTTTATTAGAAAATAGTGAAGCACCTAGTAAATTAGTTACTAGTACAGGTAATGTTATGTCTGATAGAGTAAGCCTTTTTGATGACTTAGAAGGTAATGAAGCTATTTCATTAGTACCTTTCTATGGAATAGATGATAACGGTAATAAATATACTGTATATTGTCTTGAAAAAAACAAAGATTTTGCTCCAAATCAGACTGTAACTAAAGTTGATACACCACTTGATGATGGATACACCTATATAATAAAAAATGGTTATCCTAATAAGAGCTTAACAGGAAATAATAAAAATGATAATTATTTAACGCAAATAGCTGTGTGGTTATATCAAGATAGATCAGCAGGTGTAAGTGATACTACAAATGGAGTGCTTACTGCTAATCAAAAAAGTTCAATTAAGAAAAGTAGTTATTACTCTGTAATTAATAAATTAGTAACAGGAGCGATGAATGCTAAAAACACTACTAATATTACTAATCCGACATTTAGTGTAAGTAGTGGAACATTATCTACTGATAGTGATAATACTTATCTAATCAGTAATGTCATGAGAATAACTTCTAATACTGATGAGTTTATTAACTATAAAGTAGTCGCTTCTAGTAGTGATATTTTAGCAAGTGATATAGAAATACTTGATGAAAATAATAATGTAATAACTACTAATAGTGCTATAGCTAAAGATAAAGGCTTTAAAATTAGAATACCTTTAGCAAAGATAAAGAAAGCATCTAGTATTAATATTGATATTATTAACAATTATAAAGATTATAAGACCTATGGCTATGAACCACCAGAGGGCATGAAAGATACAATGCAAAAGTCATTTGTATCCTTACTGGCTGCTAATGTAACATCTAAACAAATATCTACTAGCCTTAATATGCCAGTAGGAAGTATTACTATTAATAAGATAGATAGTACTAATAATAATAATTTAGCTGGAGCTAATTTTACTATTAAGAGATTAGCAACTAATGAAATAGTAGATAGTTTTACTACAACAACTACAGCACATGTAACATCTAACTTGTTACCAGGTAATTATGAAATTACCGAAACAGCTGCTCCTAGTGGTTATTATATAACAGATAAGACAACTAATATAACAATAACAAGTAATGATTTAAATAAAACTAAAACAATAACTAATAGTCAAGCGGAAGTATCAATTAGAAAGATAGATAGTGTTAGTAAACAAGTAGTAAGTGGGGCAGTCTTGAAAATAGTAAATAGTGCTAATCAAACAGTAAAAACTATTACTACTACAAATGACTATACTAAAATAACTGGTCTTTCACTTGGAACTTATAAAGTAGTAGAAGTAACTGCTCCTGATGGTTATATCGTAAATTCTAAGCCAAAAGAATTTACTTTAAGTAGTACTAATCCAAAGGTAACTCTAGATTATGCTGATCAACAAAACGAAACAATTATCGTTAAGAAAGATGCTAAGACTAATACTATTTTAGCAGGCGCTACTTTGAAAGTTATTAATAAAGATACTAGTGAAGTAATTGATACTTTTGTAACAACAACTACAGGTCACAGTATAAAAGGTTTAAAAGCTGGTACCTATAAAGTTATCGAAGAAGCTGCTCCTAGTGGTTATACTAAGAGTGATGCAACAGTAGAGTTTACTATTAGTAATAATCAAACTGAAGTACAAACAGTAACATTCTATAACAGTACTAATCAAATAAGTATTACTAAAGTAGATGCTGATACTAATGAAGTTCTTGCTAATGCAAAGTTTAATATCTTAAATAGTAATAATCAAATAGTTAAAACATTTACTACGACAAAAGCAGCATATCTCTTGGACAAATTAGCAGTAGGTAAGTATTACTTAGAAGAGATAGCATCTCCTAGTGGATATGTTCTTAATAAAGAAAAAGTAGCTTTTGAAGTAACTGCTACTACTAATAATCTACAAGTAGTATTTAAAAATAAAAAGAATGGTTTAAAACTAGGTAAGATAGATGCTACTACTAAAGAATATCTAGCAGGGGCTAAAATGAAGCTTACTGATAGTGATGGTAAAACAGTAAAAGAATTTACTAGTGAGAGTAATTTAACTACTATTACTGGTTTAAAAGTAGGTACTTACTATTTAGAAGAGATAGAAGCACCTAATGGTTATATAAAAAATACTACTAAGAATAAAATAGTTATTACTAATACATCAGATGAAGTAACTTCTACTATTGAAAATAAAAAGATAAAAGTAAGTTTAAGTAAAGTAGATGCTGATACTAATAAACAAATAACAGGAGTATTATTTGAGTTACTAGATAGTTCTAAGAACGTGATAGGAACATTTACAACAACTGATACTAAAACAGATATTTCTTCTTTAAAAGCATTAAAAGAAGGGGATTATTATTTAAGAGAAAAAAGTACTAAAGATGGTTATGTACTAGATAATAGTTTACATAAATTTACTATAAATAGTAGTAATTATGACTTTACCATTACTTTAAAAAACAAATTAAATGAAGTAAGACTAGGTAAGATAGATGCTAAGACTAAGAAATATATTAAAGGAGCTACTTTAAAATTAAGTAGTGTAACCTATAGTGATTTTGAACCAGTGACATTTGTATCAGAAGAAAATGCCACATCTATTAAAGGATTAAAAGTTGGTAAATATATCTTAGAAGAAGTAAAAGCCCCAGATGGTTATGTTACTTCTAATTCAAAAATATACTTTGATGTAACTAGTAGTGGTGAGGTTAAGACGGAAACTATTAAGAATGATATATTATCTATTAGTATTAATAATAAAAAAGTAACTGTTAATGCTAATAAAGGTTATTCATTTACTATATATAATAGTGATGGTACTAAAGTAGAAGAGTTAACTATTAAGGATAGTAGTATTACGAGTAAGGAGCTTTCTAATGGTAATTATTACTTGAAAGAAACAAAGACTCCAGATTCAGTTGTTTTAAACTCTAATTTAGTTTATTTTACAATAGATGATAATAAGGAAATGTCTATTAACTTTACCAATGATTTTACTAAAGTATATATAAGTAAAAAAGATATGGCAAATAGTGAGGAAATTGAAGGAGCCTCTTTAACCCTTACTGATAAGAATGGTATAGTTGTTAAAGAATGGACTTCCTCTAAAGATCCTTATTATATTGAAAGATTACCAGTTGGTGTATATACCTTAAAAGAAGTAGTATCTCCTAAAGGATATGTTTTAAATACTTCAACAGTTACTTTTGAAGTTAAGGAAACAGGAGATATTCAAACAGCTACGATGTTTAATACAAAACCACTAGAAGATGTACCTAATACTTCTAAAAAGACAGGTATTTTCTATACAGTTGGTACTATTATTACTTTAATTGGTGTATCAATACTAGCTATATACTTTAAAAAGAATAAGACTCTAGGTTAATTCTAGAGCTTTATTTTTTTGCAAAAAGTGTTTGAAAAAAATAATTACTATGTTATCATATATATAGGTAGAGAGGAGGCTAGGAATGGAAAAAAATAGAACAGTACAGCTAGTTGCAATTTTAGCACTTGTGGTTGGAGTTGTTGGTTTATCAATTGGTTTTGCCGCATTTTCTAATACTTTAAAGATTCAATCTAGTGCTGAAGTAACTCCAAGTAAAGATACTTTAAATGTTGATTTTTCAAGTTCAGATACAGCAGTTGAAACTAGTAAAATAACACCAGTTACTGATCCAGTTGGAGTAGTTGCTACAGAAGCTACAATTGATAACACAAGTGATCCAACTATCAAAAACTTAAGTGCTACATTTAAAGAACCAGGACAAAAAGCAGTATATAGTTTTTATGCTTATAATGCCGGAGAACTAGAAGCTTACTTAAAAAGTATTGTTTATGCTAATGTAGCAGGAGCAAATTCAACTAAAGTTTGTACAGCTAAAGAAGGAACCACTGATGCTTTAGTTCAAAAAGCTTGTAACGGAATATCTGTTAAAGTTAAAGTAGGAAGTGAAGCAGAAACAAATAGTGGTATTGCTAATATTTCAAATCACTCATTAGTAAAAAAAGCATCTGAACCAGTTACTGTAACTTTAGAATATGCAGCAGGTTCAGATAGAGCAGATGGAGATTTTACTGTTTCTTTTGGAGACATTACTCTAAATTATAGTTCAGTAGATTAAAAAAATATTGGCACGGTTTTTACTGTGCCATTTGTGATAGGTGATATAATGAAAAAAAGTTATAAAAGATTAGCTATATTTGCCTTTATCTTTATTTTATTATTTTTACTGAATAGTTTTGTATTTAAAATACTTAGTCAACCACTTTTAAATGGAATAGTTATTTTCCTAATTATTATAAGTTACTTCTTATTTGGTTTTGAAAAAGATAGACATAGATATACCAAAGATATAATCTTAGAAATTATTATAATTTTAATATCTTTTTTTCTACTATATTATTTATTAGGAATATTAGTAGGATTTGCTAAAACAGCTAATTATCTTACTATAAAATCAATTGTAAAGATTATTATTCCTCTAATTATTTATATAGTTTTAAAAGAGTTTTTAAGATATCAATTACTAACTAAAGCAAGTGAAAATAAAGGCAATACATCCGGTGATAATTCCGCTGTTGGTGGCACAGGCCCTGGAT
>OLNQ01001023.1_pt1 | contig 27726 bp, 19 predicted proteins | sample 1672821 | NCBI WGS metagenome assembly OLNQ01 (sample SAMEA3136727, study PRJEB25190) | human gut metagenome | biome: human gut; feature: human-associated habitat; material: faeces | place: Austria | collected 2013 | reverse complement strand
GAGGAATATAAACAACTACGATATAAGGAGTTAGAAGGCTTGGTTTACAACCCTCACTCTCCGCTTTAAGTACTCTGGCAGCACCGCCAGAGAGTACTACAGATAAAGTGTAAGCATCGTGATTCTAGCGAGTCACGATGCTTTTCTTTTATGGACTCTCCACTTCTTTGAGGTAGTTACAGAGACTCTTGTAGCGCTCGATAAGGGGGCATCTTAGTCTTAGTAGCTCCTATGGCGGAGTAGCTAGCACTCTGTGAGACTTGTGGTATTGAGTATCAACAGAATATTCGTACCTTTGCAGATGGTTTTCCTATGAATCCAATTGTACACCCCCTCTTGCGTGATGGGGATCTTTGGTCTCTAGCGGAGCTGACGAGGCGTTTGACACGATTGCTCTACACCTCTCACAGAGGCTCTAGCGGGGTACCACAGTGTAATGGGAGATTAGCAAGACTAATTTTGAGTAACACTAACTATTTGTACTAATGAAGCATTTTAAGCTCAGCGCCACCGTGCGCAAGGCCGACCAGCTCGGCAAGAAAGCTACCAAGGGTCTCCGTCGTGAGGGACTCGTACCTGTAGTCCTCTACGGAGGTAGCGAGACACAGCACCTCGTCGTCAAGGCTGACGACATCAACAAGCTGATCTATACGCCAGACATCTTCCTCATCGAGCTAGACGTCGAGGGTAAGATGATCAAAGCTGTACTGAAGGAGGTACAGTTCCACCCAGTAAGTGATAAGACACTCCATGCAGACCTCTACGAGGTGAGCGAGGATAAGCCCATCGTTATGAGCGTACCTGTCGTACTCAACGGTCACGCTGTCGGTGTTAGAGCCGGTGGTAAGCTAGTTCGTGAGAAGCGCAACCTACGCGTACGTGCTGTCTATGACAAGATCCCTGAGAATCTAGTTATCGACGTGACGAACCTCAAGCTTGGTAAGACGATTCAGGTTCACGAACTATCGTTCGAGGGTCTTGAGCTTGTAGACGCTCCACAGGCTGTCGTCTGCGCTGTCAAGCAGACACGTGCTGCGCGTGGCAAGGATACTACTGAGAGCGAGTCTGAGGAGACTGAAGAGGAGGGCAGCGAGCACTCTGAGGAGAGCAAGGACGCTGAGTAACGCCTCTGTATGCTAGGCCTCGTACCTAAGGAGTCTCTAGGAGTACACTTAAGTAAAGAGGTCTAGCCGATAGTAGACATTCGACTGTCTACGAGAGAGAGCCTACAGTCCCAATGGGGGGTGTAGGCTCTCTTATTTATATCGTGTTGCGTCGAGTGCCTCCCCACGTGAAGATCGAGATAGAGATGAGAGGTTAGAAATTAGAGGTTGTTCGTCTCGCTTTGATACAACGAGCGCTGTAACCTTTGCTCTTGGTCAATCTATCGCAAAGGGAAATATCCGTATCTTTGTAAGCGCAGAAAAAAAGACTGCCCATAGGCTTTACTCAAAAGACTTACTCTTCCTCCATGACTACAGATAGAGATACGATCACTACCCTACCCCACCTGAAGGTTATCTACACAGGCGGGACCATCGGTATGGTACAAGATATAGAGACGGGTGCGCTCAAAGCATTTCAATTTGACTATCTACGGGAGCATGTGCCAGAGCTTGATCAGCTCCACTGCACCTTCGACATAGAGCAGTGCGACCCGCCCATAGACTCTTCGGCTATCACGCCCGACCTATGGATCTGGCTAGGAGAGATGATCCAGCGGGAGATGCACCAGTATGATGGCTTCGTCATACTACATGGCACAGACACGATGGCTTACACCGCCTCTGCGCTGAGCTTTATGCTACGGGGGCTCGATAGACCCGTCATCTTGACTGGATCTCAGCTACCCATAGGTCGGCTGCGGACGGACGGAAAGGAAAACTTGATCACAGCCTTTGAGATTGCCTTGGCTAGGCGTGCTGATGACTCTCCTATGATCCCCGAAGTGGCCGTTTACTTTGAGGATTACCTCTATCGTGGCAACCGCACGCTCAAGTATAGTGCCGAGCACTTTGAGGCCTTTGCCTCGCCCAACTATCCGCACCTAGCCTTCGCAGGGATCGATATCAAGTATAGCCCTAGTGCTATCGGCTTTGACGAGCCAGCTCTGTCGCAAGCGTGGCGACCCGCCTTCGATGGACACGTGGTGGTGCTCAAGCTGTTCCCCGGACTATCAGCCTCGCTCCTAGATCATATCCTACACACGCCAGACCTCAGGGGAGTGGTACTAGAGACCTTCGGCAGTGGCAATGCCCCAACGAGCGAAGCTTTTCTCTCTGCGATAAGAGGAGCTGTGGCACGTGGCATCACGATCGTCAATGTGACGCAGTGCTACTCTGGGTCGGTCGTTATGGGGCGCTACGAAACGGGCAACGTGCTGAGCCAGACGGGTGTCATCGGAGGAGGCGATATGACTACCGAGAGTGCTACCACGAAGCTGATGTACCTCCTAGCGCAGGATCTATCTCCAGAGGAGGTGGCGCATCTGATGCAAGTCTCTCTGCGTGGCGAGCTGACGGTATGATACGATTTATGAGCCTAGCGAGCGGTAGTACGGGAAACTGCTACTACCTCGAGCACGATGGGCAGGGACTCCTCATAGATGCGGGCATAGCGCTCTATGATATCAAGACTGGGCTAGAGCAAGCGGCTCTCTCACTAGAGTGCGACGTGCAGGCGATCCTCTTAACGCACAATCATGCCGACCATGCACGCACCGTGGGCAAGCTAGCCAATCGCTACGAACTACCAGTCTATGCGACTCAACCAGTGCAATGCGGGCTAGACTATATGAGAGGTATGGAGCGCATCAAGCACGACAGACGCTATGCGATCGAGCCGGAGGTACCCTTTGAGCTGATAGGACTGGTGGTGACCCCTTTCTCCGTCCCTCACGATAGTGCAGACAATGTGGGGTATCATATCTCTTCGGAAGATGGATTTTCCTTTACCTTAGCGACAGATATAGGTCATCTGACCCCGACGATAGAGTACTACGCTAGCATGGCGCACCATCTGGTGCTAGAGTCCAACTACGACCCCGAGATGCTCCGAATTGGTAAGTACCCGCCCTTCCTCAAGAAGCGGATCAGTGGCCCTTTGGGTCATCTGAGCAATGATGAGTCGGTGGAGTTCCTCTGCCGTATCTGGCAGCCCACGATGCGCAATGTCTTCCTCTGCCACCTCAGCAAGGAAAACAACCACCCGGAGCTAGTTCGCAAGACCTTCGACATACGTCTCTTCTCTGAGGGGATTCGCGTTGGCAAGGATGTCTACGTCACGCCACTGCAACGCAACCACTGCAGTCCGATGTATCTGCTAGAGACCTAGAGCGGAAGAGGAAGCCTTAGCGTAGCATCGAGTCGCTGACGTCTGACTACGATCCACTTTTGTCAAGTCACCATATGATAGCCACGTGGGGATTTTCAAATCTCCACGTGGCTATTTTTTATTCTCCACGTAGGCGAGAAACATTTCCTCCGAAGTTTCATTTGATTCCTCCGAAGTTTTATTTCACGTCCACGTGGGAAATGCTTTTCCTCCACGTAGCGATTTGAAAATCTTCACGTGGAGATTGTGCCACACGTACCATCTTGGCGAGTGGCAGAAGTAGCAAAACGAATCGCCGCAAGGCATTTCCAAAAACTTTCCAAGGGTGGAAATGTCCTAGAGAGCAGGGCGAGCATTCTCGTAAGCACTATAAAGGCAGTCTCAAGGTTTGCAAAATCTAGGATATTCGCTACCTTTGCCTAATATGAGCAAAGAGACTATGGATCATCAGACCCAATCAAAGAGCGTGTCACAGCATGCTACTCGTTTATGGGCGCTAGCAGAGCGCTCTCAAGGTGTGACTGGACATCTTACCCCGATGATGGAAATGTCTATAGTCTCTCATCATCTGCAATTAGGGAGTCGATACTCATACTACAAGGATGTGGCTGAGGAGATAATCAGCGCCCTTATAGAGTCAGAGCAACCTAGGGAGGATTGTGTTGCAGAGCCAATGCAGAGCTATGGTCTATTCCCAGAGTTGCAGACAGTTCCTTTTCTTAGTCAACTTGACGGTGCCTTTACTTTTATAGATTTGTTTGCTGGTATCGGAGGTATACGCCTCGCGATGCAGTCGGTCGGTGGCACCTGTCTCTTCTCTAGTGAGTGGGACAAGCAAGCTCAGCAAACTTATCTATCCAATTTTGGCGATCTTCCCTTTGGTGATATCACTTCCCCAGTCACGAAGTCTTTTATACCTAAGGACTTTGATGTGCTGTGTGGAGGCTTCCCTTGTCAAGCCTTTTCTATAGCGGGCTATCGCAAGGGGTTTGAAGATACTCGTGGTACGCTCTTCTTTGATATAGCGGAGATTGCTTCACAGCATCACCCCAAAGTGCTACTACTAGAAAACGTCAAGAACCTTCGTACTCATGACAAGGGGCGTACCTTTGCAGTCATCACGCAAACGCTAAAGGAGCTCGGCTATGTCGTATACTCTAAGGTACTCAACCCTGTGGAGTATGCTAATGTACCACAAAATCGTGAGCGCATCTTTATCGTAGCGATAGATCCTAAGCAGGTGCCAGCTTACGCTTCTTTTACTTTCCCCGAACCAGAGCCACTGACGAGGTCTATCCACGATTGTCTAGATCATAGCTCGGCAACGCAGGCTATGTACTATACGCCTGAGTCAATGTCTCACTACGAGACTCTGGAGAGTGAAATAACCTCTCAAGACACTATCTATCAGTGGCGGCGTCGCTATGTGCGAGAAAATAAAAGTGGAGTCTGCCCCACGCTGACAGCCAATATGGGTACTGGAGGACACAATGTACCACTTATCCTTACGGACGATGGCATCCGCAAGCTCTCTCCTCGCGAGTGCCTTAACTTCCAAGGATTTCCCTCGGAGTACTCCTTCCCTAGTGGGCTGGCGCTATCTGCTCAATATAAGCAGGCGGGTAATTCGGTTGTTGTCCCCTTAGTTACGAAGATATGTCAGCAAATAGTCAAGATCCTACCCTCTCGGTAGATTTAGCCAGCTTCAAGCAAAGTTGGCAAGGCAACAATCGCTACTTCAAGATGCTTGCTGTAGTCTCTCAGCTGTCGCGTCTATTCTCAGAGAGTAGCACCCCTTACATTGACTACCGACTGGTCGAGAATCTCTTTTGTACTTACTATAGTGCCATCAACGATGCTCGGCTATGTACGGCTTATGATGCCCGTATTGGTCAGCTGGGCATCGGGATAAAGACTTTTATCTTAGGTAAGAGTCACAAGCTAGAGAAGGTTGCGGAGTTTAACTCTCTCCGAGCTGAACTAAATAAGTACAAGGGGATAGACTTGGCAAGACAGCTGGCTCAGTTTAGGAATGAGCGAATTCTATTCTCTCAGCGCACCTATGGATTGACAGATAGCTTATACCATATAGTAGGACGACGAGAGGAGCTACTAGAGATATTTAACCACCCCTATCCACTGATTGATGTAGATGCTATTAAGTCGGTCAAGGAGGGGAATGCGGGGAGTATTTCTTTTACAGACGGGCATCACGACTACTCATTTAACAATAGCAAGTCTGTACTTATGATGCGCTTTGTCACACCATCAGAGTACAAGGTAGTGCCAATAGAGATACTGCAAGATCCATTCTCTCTACTAGAGCGCTTGATACCAGACCTCGACACGACTAGACCTGCACAGGAGCATCTTGCCAAGGGGAGTCGCTACGTAGTACTGCCTCTCTATGGAGTAAGCAGGGGTAGTAAATATGTTCCTGCTAAGAGTGGACTCAATCAGTGGAATGCGGGAGGACGACCACGTCATCCGAATGAGGTGTATATACCAATACCGAAGCAGATCCATCGCTCCTATCCAGACTTCTTCCCTGATAGAGACACCCCCTTTACGCTATTACTGCCAAATGGTGCGAGTCTCTTGGCTAAAGTGTGTCAGGATGGCGGAAAAGCCTTAATGTCAAATCCGAATCAAGACCTAGGCAAATGGATCCTAAGAGATGTGCTACAACTCAAAGAAGGGGAGCTAGTAACTATGGATACGCTCAATAAGTATGGTATGGACAGCATATTGGTAAGAAAGGTGGAAAGCTCAGAGGCTCCAGCTACATATAAGATAGACTTCTGTCGTAATGGCTACGAACGTTATGACCAGTTTACGCAAGATGCGTCTGAGGAGTGACCAAAAAGCATAGCTAAGCGACACGTTCAGACTTACAAAACCTCTGTTTCGTTCTAGAAATCGTGGTGTAGCTGTCATTAATCAGGGAGCGGGCATACCAAAACTGACACCGATTTTCGTTTTCTTACCGCTTAGATTAAACCTTCCCATAAGTAGGTCCTCTAAGGAGACAGAAAAACCCGCACGATGTGCGGGTCTCGGAAGTGAAATAACTGTATTGCGTGGTGACACGCGCTGTGCCTGCCTTTGGATTTAAGCTTTTTACGAGGGCGCTACGGGCACCAGAAAGAAGGCACAAATGTTTTTATCGATATGGTTGTTCCCCTGTGCCTTCTTTCTTTTTTTCGTATCTTTGGAATCACCAATCGCACCACAGCGTGAGAGGTTGGTGATTTCTTCGTTTATATACTGCACATATCAATCCTAACAATATAGTAATCAAGAACTATGACAAAGAATGCACTGACTAGGCTCTTAGCCCTACTCACTACACTTCTACTCCTAGGCACGAGCCAGAGCTATGCCTGCACCGGGCTACTCGTTGGCAAGGACGCCTCCGCCGATGGATCGGTGATGATCTCTTATAGTGCTGACTCACACACGCTCTACGGTGAGCTATACTACTGGCCAGCAGCCGACCATGCTCCTGGCTCTATGCGACAGATCACTGAATGGGACTCGGGCAAGCCGCTCGGACAGATCCCTGAGGTAGCACACACCTACTCTGTCATCGGAAATATGAATGAGCACGCTCTAGCTATCACCGAGTCTACATGGGGTGGTCGTGAGGAGCTGACAGATCCTAACGGCTTGATGGACTATGGTAGCCTCATCTATGTGACCTTGCAGCGCGCTAAGACGGCTCGTGAGGCTATCGAGGTGATGACTACACTGGTCAAGGAGTATGGCTACGCTAGCTCTGGCGAGAGCTTCTCCATAGCTGACAAGAACGAGGCGTGGGTCCTCGAGCTAGTCAGCAAGGGTAAGTATGGCAAGGGCGCTGTATGGGTCGCTATGCGTATCCCTGACAATGCTATCTCTGCACATGCTAACCAAGCGCGCATCCAGCAGATCAAGTTCAACGACCCAGAGAACTGTCTCTACGCTCCCGATGTGATCGACTTCGCTCGTGAGAGAGGCTTCTACAAGGGTTCGGATCGGGACTTTAGCTTCCAAAAGGCTTACAACCCCTACACACCTGGAGGTCTACGTGGTTGCGAGGCACGTGTATGGGCTTTCTTCAATAAGTTTAGCGACAATATGAAGCAGTACGAGCGCTTCGTTATGGGTGACGAGAAGGCCTCTAAGCCTATGCCGCTCTACGTAGTCCCCAACCGCAAGCTCTCTGTCGCTGACGTACGAGATATGATGCGTGACCACTACGAGGGTACGCCGATGGATATGACCAAGGACGTAGGTGCTGGCCCCTACGCTGTACCTTACCGCTGGCGCCCGATGACCTTCGAGGTAGATGGTCAGACCTATGTCAATGAGCGTGCGATCGCTACACAGCAGACGGGCTTCGTGCTGGTAGCACAGCTCAGACCTAACCTACCGGACGCATTCAGCATCTTGTGGTTTGGTGTAGATGATGCGAATACGGCTGTCTTTACGCCAGTCTACTGCTCTTCGCTACGCACGCCTGAGTGCTACCGTGTGGGCAATGGCGATATGATGCACTTCTCCTGGACGAGTGCTTTTTGGATTCACAACTGGGTAGCCAATATGGCTTATGCTCGCTATGCACCTATGATGCAGGATATTCGTCCCGTACAGCAGCAGCTGGAGCAGAGCTTCGACAAGATTGTCTCAGAGATCGATCAGCAGGCGCTAGCCATTTACCAGCAAGACCCGATGAAGGCACGTGAAGTCCTTACGACCTTCTCCTGCGAGACCGCTGACTATGCGACACACCGCTGGAAGAAGCTCGGCGAGTACCTACTCGTCAAGTATATGGACGGAAATATGAAGAAGGAGGAGAACGGGCAGTTCAAGACCAACGGCTATGGCCTGAGCGAGATGCCTTACTTCCCAGGCTACGACAAGGCCTACTACGAGCGCATCGCTGAGACGACGGGCGATCTGCTCAAGATCGACGAGTAAGCCCTAAGAGCAACGTATGTAATAACAACGTGGGCAATGCTAAGTTAGCGAGATAGATCCTCTAGAGGAACTGTCGAACTACTAAGCATTGCCCACTCCTTATATTATTATATAGAGCAACAATATGTCACTATACTTAGGCATAGACATAGGTGGTACGAACACAGAGCTGGGCATCGTCGATGAGGAGGGACAAATAGTCTCCTCGCAGACGCTCTCGACGAAGCAATGTGGGAGCCTCTTTACTGACTACATCGAGGCGCTGAGCCAGCAGATAGCGCAAATGATCGCTAACCCCGCCCTAACTGATCGGGTCGTAGGAATAGGTGTCGGAGCTCCGAACGCTAATTACTTCTCAGGCTGTATCGAAGAGGCGGTCAACCTCCCCTGGACTGGGAGTACGCCTATCGTTGCTGAGCTATCGGCTCGTACAGGACTGCCTGTCGTCCTAGACAACGATGCCAACGCAAGTGCACTCGGTGAGCATAGCTATGGTGTGGCGCGTGGGCTAGACCACTTTGTCGAGATAACCCTCGGCACAGGCGTAGGTAGCGGTATCTATGCCGATGGTCGTCTCATACGAGGCTACCAAGGCAAGGCGGGAGAGCTAGGACATATGGCTGTGGGTGAGTCAGATAAACTCTGTGGCTGCGGACGCTACGGCTGTCTCGAAGCTTCTGTCGCAGCACCAGCTGTGGCACGGCGTGCCGTGAGCCTGAAGAAGCGCTGTCTGGAGCAAGGTATGCAGAGCGCACTCTGTGATATACCTGATGAAGAGCTGACGAGCAAGACCGTAGCAGAGGTAGCTCTAGCGACAGGCGACGCATTAGCTCGGCAAGTCTTCGAGGAGACGGGCGAGATACTGGGACGTGCCTTGGCGCAGTTCGCTTGCTTCTCAGCACCACAAGCTTTCGTCCTCTTCGGTGGCGTAGCACGGTGTGGCGACCTGCTCCTACAACCAGTGCGCAAAGCCTTTGACAAAGCACTACTCCACATCTACAGAGGCTCTATCGAGATCCTCCTCAGCTCACTACCTAAGGGACAAGCTGCCGTACTAGGTGCAGCCTCACTAGCTCGCGAACGAACTCTATAAGTATGAGCCAACACGAGACCTTCGACTACTGTCCGCGCTGTGGCGCTGACCGCCTAGAGGCGCATGGTGTCAAGGCGCAGCACTGTCAGAGTTGTGGCTTCACCTACTACCACAACCCTAGTGCTGCTGTGGCGCTCTTCGTACGGGATCGGCGTGGGCGACTACTCGTAGCGACTAGAGGCAAAGAACCCGCCAAGGGGACGCTAGACCTCCCAGGCGGGTTCGTAGATAAAGGCGAGACAGGCGAAGAGGCTGCGCAGCGAGAGCTATACGAGGAGAGCGGGCTACAACTCCCCACGGAGCAGTTTGTCTACGCCTTCTCTCTGCCCAACAGTTACCTTTATAGCGGCTTCCTCGTACCGACGCTAGATCTCTTCTACACAGTTCAACTACCGAGCGAAATGCCCGCTGTACGAGCTATGGACGACGTGGCGCAGCTCAGCTGGTTCGCCCCCGCAGAGATCGACCCGTCACGCTTCGGACTCATATCTATCCGCCAAGGCATCGCTCGCTACCTATCGTCCCTCGCAGACTGAGCTGGTCGCAACAGCCAATAGCCAAAGGCTAACAGCCAACAGCCAGCCTTTTTGTACATTTGCACCATATGTCAGTAGAGCAGATACCGCTAGCCGAGCGGATGCGTCCTAAGACGCTCGAAGAGTATGTCGGACAGTCTCACCTCGTCGGTGCGAATGCCCCGCTACGCGTTATGCTCGAGCGGGGACACATACCCTCAATGATCCTATGGGGCCCGCCAGGTGTCGGCAAGACGACCCTAGCACGGCTCCTATCGCAGATGATGCAGTGCCGATGCTATAGTCTCTCGGCCGTAGGCTCAGGCGTGGCCGATGTGCGCAAGACACTGCAGGAGGCAAAAGAGGCGCAGTCCGGTCTCTTCTCACAGCATCAGGGACGACCCATCCTCTTCATAGATGAGATACACCGCTTCTCCAAGTCTCAGCAAGACTCCCTGCTAGCAGCCGTTGAGCAGGGCGTGGTGACACTCATCGGAGCTACCACGGAGAACCCCTCCTTTCAAGTGATCCGCCCGCTCCTCTCACGCTGTCAAGTCTTCGTCCTCAAGCCTCTAGAGCATAGCGATCTCTCGCAGCTCATCGACCGAGTCTTCGCCAGCGATCCGCTCTTCTCTCGCTATCAGGTAACCCTAGAGGGTGCCGACCGCGAGATGCTCATCCACCTCGCAGGCGGTGATGCCCGCAAGCTGCTCAACCTCCTCGAGATGACCCTCTCGATGGCTCTCGAGCAGCACCCCGACGAGACCGCTGTACAGTTGACTGGTGAAGCGATCGCCAGCGTAGCGCGCCAGCAACCAGCCGCCTTCGATCGTGATGGCGAACTACACTACGACATCGCCTCGGCATTCATCAAGAGCATACGAGGCAGCGATCCCGATGCAGCGCTCTACTGGATGGCTCGCCTCATCGAGGGCGGCGAAGAGCCCCGCTTCATAGCGCGTCGTGTGGTCATCTCAGCGGCCGAAGATATAGGTCTAGCCAATCCGCAGGCACTCGTCGTGGCGCAGGCTGCTGCCGATGCGGTCGACTTCATAGGTTGGCCCGAGGGACGCATACCGCTCGCCGAGGCTGTCGTCTACCTCGCAGGCTCGCCAAAGAGCAACTCCGCCTACCTCGCCATCGATGCCACCCTCGCCAAGGTCCGTGAGACGGGCAATCTGCCAGTTCCGCTACATCTGCGCAATGCGCCTACGAAGCTTATGTCTGACCTCGGCTATGGTGTCGACTACCGCTACCCGCACGACTATCCCAAGCACTACACACGACAGCAGTACCTACCGGACGAACTCGTCGATGCGCAGTTCTACACACCACAACAAGTAGGACAAGCGGAGCGCACGCTCAGTAGCTACCTCGACTTCATTGATCAGGAGGAGGAGACTAAATAATCTCCAGTAGCGTGTGCAAAGATAACATAGCGAACGATCGAGTCTAGCGCTCTCGTTGTACGCAACATCAGCCTGTAGCCTGCGAGCGTTGTAACAGAGCCTCAAGCGAAGCGACCCTAAGGCTTACTCTTAGCAAGTCTTTGTCGATCCAAACGAGCGGTGTGGTCGTAAGGCAGCGACACATTATTGTCCGATACAGACGTGTCGTGTAGAGCCGTCTCAAAGAGTTCTATCTGCTGAGTTAGCGAGGGGACGAGTCCTTGGATCAGCCCCTTCGTCTGATCAAAGAGATCCCCCGGATACGGCTCCGTCATCCGTGCCGTGCTATCTGGATTGTGATGCAGACCCTGCTCGTCACCTTGCAGGTGGTTCGTATAGATCTCCATAAATAGAGGCTTTAGCTCTGGTATCGCCTGCTCTATCACTCCCTTGTAAGGAGCTATAACCGAGCCACTATCCTGACTCTCTAGATGCTCCGTGAGGAAGCGTGCCAGATCATTCATACCAAGCTCTAGGTGCTGATAAGCATAGTCCTGCAAAGAGATCATTCCTCCCGAAGCTCTCTGAGAGGGCATCGCTAAGGCGATCTGACGAGAGGATATACGTAGCTCTGTCGGGGTGACCTCGACCAAGCGATATGGACAGGGGTATGTGACTGTCGATCCAGTCTCTATATCATGTATGACGCTCTGATTGCAGCTCTTAGCAGCTATATCCTGAGCATGAAAGTGTCCCGTGAAGACATACTGCAGACCAGCCCCTGCGAGTCGCTCAGCAATACGATCATAATCCTGTATCAGATACTCCTTAGCCAGTAGAGACTGCCCCGGAAAGTGCTCCACGATGCCATGATGCATCATTGCTATGACCTGCTTGCCCTGAGCATTAGCTTGTCGCACTTGCTCCTCGATCCACTGAATGCGCTCCTCATCGAGACGCCCAGCCGTCGTAGGGTAGTTATTGGCAATATTGTCATCATACTGACAAGCATCGATACCGATGATACGTAGCCCTGGGAGTGGCTCTGACACATAGCAGAGCGCCGGGCCTCGCGAGATGCTTGAGGAGGAGTCATACCCGTATGGTGCCATAATCTGGACAAACTGCTCGGGAGTGACATACTCCGTAGTAGTCGTGTGATCCCCTAGATAGACCTGAGCATGGGGATTGTTGATATCATGATTGCCCGGCACGACAAGGACCTTGATACCAGCCTCTGCGAGCCGATCAAGCCGCTGCGTGAGATAGCGATAGCTAGCCAGCTCACCATCTTTCGTCAGATCTCCACAGATGAGAAAGAGATCAGGACGTATCTCCAAAGCCTCCTCTACTAATTCGTCAAAGATCTGTACACTCTCGAGGAGTAGCTTGCGATCGCTACGTAATGCCTCATCAAAGGCCGAACCCTCCTGAACGACTAGCTCAGGAGCCATAATGTGTGGATCGCTACAGACGAGGAGCGTGTACTCTGGCTGCATAGTAAGCGGGGGGCGCTCAGCCCACACCTCCAGTGGGTGAGCTAGCAAGATGATGGCGCTGATGAGTAGCGTGGCGAGTCGTGTGAGGGGTTGTGCTTTTTGCATCATAGTCGATTGCGATATATTACGTTTCCTAGATTGTCTACGCAAAGGTATCGTCAGCCGATTGCCCTGTCGTTGTCGTTTTGCTACCAATAGGTTATCATAAGAGACCCTAAACAAAAGCAGAGGGCTCAACCGATCCCATAGGAGCGATTGAGTCCTCTCGTTATTTATTCCGTCCTAGTTGCTAATAGCCAACAGCTAAAGGCCAATAGCTAGCATTCAGAAAGAGATCCAGCGAACATAAGCGAAGTCCATCAGATGAGGTAGCGCCGGCAGATAAGGACGCAGACGCACCGCTATCTGATACTTGCCCGGCTGAGCCGACGGCACCGTCAACTCATAAGTGCGGATAGTCCCCAAGCGTGGCATCACCTCGTGAAAGAGATCCTTGCCCACATAGTGCACCTCGCCCGTACGCTCGTCTCGTGTCGTAACAATCAGCTCGGCAACAATATCAGCCTCAACATGCCCCGCATCGATCGTCACCCTAAAGGTCGGATCACTATGCTGGCCGTCATACTTTGGCTCTCGCATAACACCATCGAAGGTAGCCTCCTGGACAGTGATCGTATCCCACGTGGCAGCGACCCGCTGCTTCCAAGCCACTATATCACGAGCCTGCTGATAGCCCTGATGCTCTAGGAGCTCAGAGCGTACAGCCAACTTATTGTAAAGGCGCTCGTAGTAGTCATCTAGCATGCGGCGCATCGTAAAGTGTGGCGCTATGTAGAGCATCGAGCGCTTGATATAGTCTACCCAGCGATCCGAGCAGCCTGCTGGCGTGTCGGCATAGTAGACGGGTACGATTTCCTGCTCTATGAGGTGGTAGATCCTCATCGCATCGAGCTGATCCTGCAGGTACTGATCGGTGTAGGTGCGCTTTGCTGAGACTGCCCAGCCAGCGCCCTCCTTGTACCCTTCGTACCACCAGCCGTCCAGCACTGAGAGGTTGAGGACTCCATTCATCTCAGCCTTTTCGCCAGAAGTACCAGACGCCTCCATAAGACGTGTCGGGTTGTTGAGCCACACATCGACACCTGGGATAAGTGTCTTCGCAAGCTCTATGTCATAGTCTGGTAGGAAGATGATCTTACCGACAAACTGCGGCATACGGCTCACCTCTACGATACGCTTGATAAGCGCCTGCCCACCACCATCAGCCGGGTGCGCCTTGCCCGCAAAGATAAAGCGGACGGGACGCTCTTCATTATCTAGGATCTTAGCCAAAGCATCTAAATCCTCAAAGAGCAGATGAGCACGCTTGTAGGTAGCGAAGCGGCGTGAGAAGCCTATGTACAGTGCTCGCTCTTGTAGCTCGTTGAGCGTTGCCTTAGCGAGCCGTGGAGGGAGTCCTATCTGTCCGTGGGTCTCTATGATCGTGTGCTGTATGTGCTGTATCAGTCGTCTCTTGAGTCGCTGACGTATCTGACGTATCTCATCACTCTGCACGCTCATAATCTTAGACCACATCTCCTCCTGAGACTGATGACTTAGATAGTCAGCACCAAAGTGACGAACGAAAAACTGCTGCCACTCAGGCGCCGCCCACGTAGGCAGATGCACACCATTGGTCACATAAGTGACATGGCTCTCCTCGGGGAAGAAGCCCGCCCACACGGGAGCAAACATACGCTTCGACACATCGCCATGCAGTTTGCTCACACCATTGGCCTCTTGAGAGGTGTGTAGCGCTAAGACGCTCATAGAGAACTTACCACCGCTCCCGTGGCTATCTTTGCCCAGCTGAATAAAGTCATTCCGAGAGATACCCAGACGACTATAGAAGGGTGCGAAGTAACGATCGATCAAAGCATCCTCAAAGTAGTCATGTCCTGCAGGCACAGGCGTATGCACCGTATAGAGCGACGAGGCACGTACCACCTCCAGAGCTACGTCAAAGGGCAAGCCCCTATCCTCCACCAAGTTGACCAAGCGCTCCACATTCATAAAGGCCGCATGCCCCTCATTCATATGGTACACATCGCACGTGATGCCGAGCTGTTTGAGCAGCATCGTACCACCGATACCTAGGAGGTACTCCTGACGGAGTCGATTTTCCCAGTCACCACCATAGAGGCTGTGGGTGATGCTCTTCGCCAGATCTCCATTCTCAGGCACATCAGTATCCAGCAGGTAGAGCGACACACGACCTACTGGCACACGCCACACCTGACAGACCACAGGCAGTGAAGCCATCTCTAGATGTAGCGTCAACCGCTCGCCACGCTCGTTACGTACTGGCTCGAGAGGTAGGTTGTAAAAGTTTTGCGGCACATAGTGCGCCACCTGATTACCACTGGGATCGAGACTTTGGGTGAAGTAGCCGTAGCGGTAGAGAAGCCCCACAGCGGTGAGCCGTACATTGCTATCGCTCGCCTCCTTGACATAGTCACCTGCGAGAATGCCTAGACCACCAGAGTAAATGTGTAGCGTATTGCTAATGCCGTACTCCATACAGAAGTAAGCGACCGAGGGGCGAGTCTCATCGGGACGCTCCTGCAGATAGGTCTGTAGCTCATCATAAAGGGACTGCACCTCTGCGAGGAAGGCACGATCCTGACAAAGCTCCGCAATGCGCTCAGCACCTAGGAGGTGAAGCATCCAGCGGGGATTACCATCGGTCTGCGCCCACAATTCGGGGTCGATAGCCTGAAAGAGTCGTATAGCACGTGGCTGCCAAGACCACCATAAGTTCATCGTAAGAGCCTTGAGCGACTGTAGCTCCTCGGGGAGATTAGATTGGCTGTATATCTCTGTCCACTGCGGTGGATTACTCTTGTGTTGTGGTATCATTTGCGTCTGTTTTTATGAACTGTGAACTTAAAGACTCCGCTAAGGTACGACTATTTCGTGCAATGGTTGTTACGCCACACTCTCCAAAAGTTTTCCTCCCTTGGAAAACTATTTTTCCTCCCTTGGAAAGTTTAGTTTCCTCCCTTGGAAATTTATTTTTCCAAGGCTGAAAAGTTTTTGGAAACAGCTCAGAGTCGAAAACTCCCTACGAGGCAAGCGATTGGCTCGTGATTGTTAGCGATTGGCTATTAGCTAGTCCTTTCAGAGTAATCAGAACTATCGGGGTAGATCAGAGCCATCAGAATGATCGGAGATCTAACTTCTAATCTCTAACCTCTAATCTCTAATTTCGTACCTTTGTACTATAATAAAGAGAACTGTATGGATTACAATCACCACGACATAGAGCAGTCGGCTCAGCGCCTCTGGCAAGACGCAGATATTTATCGGGTAGAGATAGACCGTGATAAGCCTTCGTACTACGTACTGGATATGTTTCCCTATCCCTCGGGTGCAGGACTACATGTAGGGCACCCGCTAGGCTACATCGCCTCCGACATTTACGCTCGCTATAAGCGTCTACAAGGGTACAACGTGCTGCACCCGATGGGGTACGACGCTTTCGGTCTGCCGGCAGAGCAGTACGCCATTCAGACTAATCGCCACCCCGAGGAGACGACACGGGTCAACATCGCTCGCTACCGTGAGCAGCTAGACAACATTGGCTTTGGATTCGACTGGAGCCGTCAGGTGGTGACCTGCGATCCGGAGTACTACAAGTGGACGCAGTGGGCCTTCATACAGCTCTTCCACCATTACTACGACACAGCGACAGATCGTGCTGAGTCTATCGACAAGCTAGTCAAGCATCTCGAGGCGTATGGCACGGAGGGTTGTACCGCTTACAGCAGTACGCCCCTAGAGCTAACGGCTGAGGAGTGGCGGTCTGCGAGCGAAGCGGAGCAGTCGGAGTGGCTGATGCACTATCGCTTGGCCTTCCTTGGGGAGAGTGTGGTCAACTGGTGCCCTGAGCTCGGTACTGTCCTCGCTAATGATGAGGTGAGTGATGGCGTGAGCGAGCGTGGTGGCTATCCTGTGGTGCAGCGCAAGATGAAGCAGTGGAGCCTCCGTGTCTCTGCTTATGCGGAGCGTCTGCTGGCGGGTCTAGATCAGCTCGACTGGAGCGATGCGCTCAAGGAGATGCAGCGCAACTGGATCGGTAAGTCGGTCGGTGCGTCAGTTACCTTCAAGGCTAGCACCGCTCGTGGTGAGCTACCTATCGAGATCTTTACGACCCGCCCCGATACGCTCTACGGAGTCACCTTTATGGTGCTAGCTCCCGAGAGTAGTCTGGTGGCTGACCTAACTACGGAGGAGCAGCGTGCGGCTGTAGAGGCGTACTTAGATCGTACGAAGCGCCGCACAGAGCGTGAGCGCCAGGCGGATCACTCGGTGACGGGTGTCTTCACCGGCTCTTATGCAGAGCACCCGCTCACGGGTGAGCAGATCCCGATCTGGATCAGCGACTATGTGCTGGCGGGCTATGGCACGGGCGCTATTATGGCGGTGCCAGCGCACGACTCAAGAGACTTTGCTTTCGCACGGCACTTTGACCTGCCGATACGTCAGGTTGTTTTGCCAAAAGGTGGCGAAGCGTCCGACCCCTCCACATGGAGCGAAAGCCTTGACAGCAAAGAGGGCGAGCTGATCAATTCACCGCTACTCAATGGCAAGCTAGTCTCTGAGGCGATCGACTATATGTGTCACTACCTCGATGAGCGTGGTCTAGGCAAGAAGCGGATCAACTTCCGTCTGCGTGACGCTATCTTCAGCCGCCAGCGCTACTGGGGTGAGCCGATACCTATATATTATAAGGAGGGTGTGCCGCACACGTTGCCACTCGACAAGCTCCCCTTGACGCTCCCCGAGGTGGACAAGTATCTCCCCACGGAGAGTGGCGAGCCCCCGCTAGGACGTGCTAAGAACTGGTGTACCGAGGAGGGCTATCCCTACGAACTCTGCACGATGCCAGGCTTTGCTGGGAGTAGCGCTTACTACCTACGCTATATGGATCCGCAGAATAAGTCCGCTTTGGTCTCTCCCGAAGCTAATAACTACTGGCGACAGGTGGATCTCTACATTGGCGGTACGGAGCATGCTACAGGTCACTTGATCTATAGCCGCTTCTGGAATAAGTTCCTCTACGACCTCGGTGTCGTTTGCGAGGATGAGCCGTTTAAGCGCTTGGTCAACCAAGGGATGATCCAGGGACGCTCTAACTACGTCTACCGCATCAAGGGTACGAATCAGTTTGTCACCTACTCGCAGCGCGAGCAGTACGACGTGACGCAGATGCACGTAGACATACACTTGGTGCAGAACGACGTACTCGATCAGGAGGCGTTCCGTCAGTGGCGTGACGACCTACACGATGCCACCTTCATCACCGAGGAGGACGGCACCTATCTCTGTGGCTTTGCTGTGGAGAAGATGAGTAAGTCGATGTTTAACGTGATCAATCCGGACGAAATTATCGAGCAGTATGGAGCCGATACGCTGAGGATGTACGAGATGTTTCTCGGGCCTCTAGAGCAGAGCAAGCCGTGGGACACGAATGGCATCGACGGCGTCTACCGCTTCCTCAAGCGTGTCTGGTCACTCTACCACGATGGCGAGGGGCAGCTCACAGTCTCGGCCGATGCCCAGGCTAGCCGTGAGGAGCTACGCACGATCCATAAGTTGATCCAGAAGATCACGCAAGACATCGAGCGTCTCTCCTTCAACACCTCCGTCTCAGCCTTTATGATTGCTGTGGGTGAGCTACAGAAAGCTCAGACCACGTCGCTGGAGGTACTCCGTCCCTTGGCGATCTTGCTCTCGCCCTTTGCGCCTCATATCGCAGAGATGCTGTGGCAGGAGATGCGCTCCGTATGCAGTAGTGATACGCTCTCTGCTGAGAGCATCGTGACGGCCGTATGGCCCCAGTGTGACGAGTCGCTCATCGCTGAGGACTCGGTACGCTATCCCGTTAGCTTCAATGGCAAGGTACGCTTTAACCTCGAGCTTCCCGCTGGGCTCTCCAAGGAGCAGATCGAGGAGCAGGTGCTGGCGCATGCCGATACGATCAAGTGGATCGACGGCAAGCCCCTCAAGAAGGTAATTGTCGTGCCAGGGCGCATTGTCAACATTGTATTGTAATGATAAAGTCTTCGGCTCGTGCCGTCCTGGTACTGAGCTAAGGGAAGACTATCCCATCTATCTCTAGAAAAACAAATCATATACTATGACTCAAGCTTTAGCAGCTCCTGTTAGTAAGCGAGCGAAAGCGTGGTACTTCGTCCACGACTTCTTCTTTATCGTACTTGGTGTCTGTCTCTATGTCCTCGGTTGGGCGGGCTTTATCCTCTCACAGGAGATCGCAACGGGCGGACTAGCCGGTGTCACGACCATCATACAGATAGCTACAAATATCCCCGCCTTTATCCCGTACAACATCATCAACGTCGGGCTACTAGTCGTCTCGATTATCTTCTTAGGGTGGCGCTACTCCGTCAAGACGCTCATCGGAGTTCTCCTGATGGGTATAGCAATCCCTATCGGTCAGGCGCTCTTTGGAGATCCAAATACGGAGGTGTACCACAACCTGAGTCACTGGCTCACGGACAACATACCTAACGTGGGACCTCTGCTCAGAGAAGAGCGCTTTATGGCGGTGATCATCGGTGGTATCCTGTGCGGTAGTGGACTCTTTCTCGTCTTTCACGTGAATGGTAGTACGGGTGGTACGGATGTCATCGTCTCTATCTTCAACAAGTACACGACGCTCTCCCTGGGGCGCGCTATGATTCTGATCGATGCAACGATCGTGATCACCTCTTACTTTGTCAATGTATACCTTGTGGGCAAAGACCCGCAGCTCGGTGCTGAGCTACTCACCTTCTCTATCGTGGAGGTAGTCTTCTGCGCTATCACGCTCGACTACTGGACCAATAGCAATAAGCACTCGATACAGCTCTTTATCTTTAGCAAGAAGTACAAAGAGATCAACGAGGCGATCATCCAGCGCCTGCATCGTGGCTGTACACTCATCCACGCTGACGGAGGCTACTCGCAGGAGGAGATGCGTATCCTTATGGTAGTCACCCGCAAGGCTCATCTACAGAGCATCAATCGTATCATCAAGGAGATCGATCCCGATGCATTCGTCTCCGAGGGTACCGTACACGGGGTCTACGGCCGAGGCTTCGACAATCTGAAGTAAAGTCCACGCCGAGGCGAGATGCTCGCTACGAGCCGACACAACAAAGCACTGCTCGCTCTACTAGCCTGTATGCTGGTAGGGGGAGTGGTGCTTTACTTATATAGTCCCGAGAGCCTGAGGATACCGCGCTGCCCCTTCCTGCAGCTCACGGGGTGGCAATGCCCTGGGTGTGGTTCGCTGCGGGGCATCCACGCATTGCTCCATGGCGACTTAGGACGGGTGCTACAGCTCAACGTGATGCTCATACCAGCGCTGCTCTACCTAGCTCTCCTCGTGATGCTGGAGCTGACACGCCCACATAGTGTGCGAGCCGAGCGACTCTACCGTCGCTTCTCTGGGCGCATCGCTAGTTGGATCATCTTCGTCCTTATCGTCGTATGGGGCATAGGGCGTAACCTCTTATAAAACCGCTTCAGCACTCTATGCGACTCCTAATCCTCCTGACGCTCACGCTCTTACTCCTCCTACTTCCTTGTGGCGAGCTGCTAGCTCAGAGCCACCAGTCAGACACGCTGGCACCTTCGCCCGATCCTCTCAGCGTGCTACTCCCTGGGGGAGTCTTCGCAGCCTATCCGCTGCATCATAGTGACGTAGCTATCCGTACGACTCGTCACTCTCTCCTAGGTACTCGCTGGCGTAATCACTACGATGACCATATGCAGTTTGCCTCTTACGGGCTACAGCTGGCTATGCGCTGTGGCGGTGCCACGGGACGCTCTCGCACATGGGGCGAGATGCTGACAGCCGATGGTATAGGCGCTCTAGGAACAGCTGCCATCGTCCTTTCGGTCAAAAGCGGGGTGCAGCGTATGCGACCCGATGGCTCGACGGCCAATAGCTTTCCGTCGGGACATACAGCGACAGCCTTCCTCGGTGCCGAGCTTTTTAACCTTGAGTATGGTGCCGACTACCCGCTACTCGCTCGCTTGCAATATATCTTCGCCACGTCTGTCGCTTTCGGGCGTATGGCCAACAATCGCCACTGGTACTCTGATGTCCTGTGGGGTGGACTCATAGGGGTTTCGATGGCTCATGTGGGCTACCTCGTGAGTGATCTCCTCTTCGGTCGCTACACGCCAGCTATCAGCCCTGAGATACCAGACAACTACTTCTACTTATCACTGCTATGTAGTCGCCACTTGTCGGGAGGTGCAGGCTGTGTCGGGGCGCAACTGGGCTGGCAAACCTCCACGCTCAACTACACCGCAGAGCTTTCCCTCCGACCCGACAAGGAGCGCCCCACACTCCATAGCGACCTCCTCGTAGGTATACCGCTCTACCAGTGGCGGTACGTAGAGTTGCGCCACAGCTATGGCATCGGCATCGGCTACGACAGAGCGGCTAAGGAGCAGAGCTATGCGCATCTGCAGGCAGGTCTCGAGGCACACCCTAGGGTGCGCTATCTCGACAAGCTGGGACTCTTCCTCCGGCTCCACTGCGAGCCTTATCGTCAGAGCTACTTGACACTGGGCGTCTTACTACGTCATCGCTACTTGTGATGACCTATAGGGGCGCTCGGTCGTGTGATGATCTGGTAGAAACCTTTATATAAACGAATAGCCACGTGGGAAACGGCAGATCTCCACGTGGCTATTTTTAATTCTCCACGTAGGGACGAATCATTTCCTCCGAAGTTTCATTTCATTCCTCCGAAGTTTTGTTTCTCGCCCACGTGGAGAATGTCTCTTTTCCACGTGGGGATTTTCAAATATCCACGTGGCTATGACATAAGAGGTGCTGCACTTAAGACGGATCAGTCGTGAGGTTCATATGGACTACATACGAATAAACGCCACTATTTAGTACCTTTGTCAGCGATTGACGCATCATCACAAGCTCGCTCCCGTTACTATCATATATGTCTAGCTCTATCATAGTCCCCCGCTCGCTCTTGAGACTGCTGCTCCTGCTCTGCGTAGGTGTGGCGGTCGTATCGTGTGCGACGCAGGTACGACATACGGAGCCGCCCACAGCTACACCATCGCAGACGGAGCCTCTAGACACGGTCGTGGCTGACTTATCGGCAGATACAGTCCGCCAGCTCGACACTCTAGCCACACCCCTAGCGATAGACTCCGTGGCAACGACCGTCGACAGCCTCACCATCAAGGCGGATACGACACTGACACCCAAGGATATAGACGCATTAGCCAGTGCCACTGAGACACCTCTCACAGAGAGCGACTCGGTCGAGCTTTTTAAGCTGGAGGCGCCTGTGACCTTTTCGGCTCAGGACTCGCTCGTTATGACGGGCGATAATATGATGTACTTCTTCGGGCCGAGCGAGGTCAAGTACCAGACGATGAGCATCGAGGCAAACTATCTGAAGATCGTCTCCGACAGCTCTGAGGTCTATGCCCAGTATGTCCTAGATAGTCTAGGGCAGCCGACGGCTAAGCCGAAGTTTGCCGATGGGGATCAGCAGTTTGAGAGTACAACGATGAAGTACAACTTCAAGACGGGTCAGGGCTTCATCACTGACGTGACAACCCAGCAGGGTGAGGGCTATCTGACCTCCGATCAGACGAAGCGTCTCAAGGACAATACGATGTACCTCAAGGATGGTCGCTACACTACTTGCGACCAGCACGAGCATCCGCACTTTTACATCAACCTAACTCGTGCTAAGGCCAAGCCTGAGGACAAAATTGTCACGGGCCCTGTCTATCTAGTTATGGCTGACGTGCCACTCTACTTCATCGGGCTACCGTTTGCCTTCTTCCCCTTCAATGAGAAGCAGACTTCGGGTATCATCATGCCGAGCTATGGTATCGACCAAACGCGAGGGCTGTACCTAACGCACGGGGGGCTTTACCTCAATCTAAACGACTACTGGGATCTCACACTCACGGGCGACGTCTATACCAACGGCTCCTGGGCGGTCAACGCTGCGTCAAACTATCGCAAGCGCTATAAGTATAATGGTAGTGTCCAGGCGGGCTATATATCGACGGTGCAGGGAGACAAAGATATACCCTCGACTTACAGCCGATCACAGGATATATCGCTCAGGTGGACGCACTCGCAAGACCCCAAAGCGGATCCGCTACGCAACTTCTCGGCTTCGGTCAACTTCTCGACTAGTAGTTACAACCACAATGCGACCCAAGCTGTCTACGATCATCAGCGACGTGCAGAGAATACGAAAGGCTCTAGCATCAGCTACCGTCGAAGCTTTGCGAGCATACCGCTCTCGCTGACAGGAGCCTTCAACATTGATCAGCGCTCACGTGACTCGACCATCAGCGTGACCCTGCCGAACCTCTCGCTCTCGCTCTCGACGATCTACCCCTTCAAGCGAAAGAACCGTGTAGGCAAGGAGCGCTGGTACGAGAAGATATCGCTCAGCTACAACGGCTCACTGCGTAACAGCATCACCACCAAGGAGAATCTGATCCTCAAGAGCAATCTGGTCAAAGATTGGCGCAACGGTATGCAGCACTCGATACCTATCTCAGCCTCTTTCGACCTCTTTAACTATATCAAGATCTCTCCCTCGATCAACTACACCGCTTACTGGTACACCTCGCGGGTAGAGAAGCAGTGGGACGAAGCGCAGCAACGAATCGTTGATGCTGACACCACTTACGGCTTCTATCACCTAAACAACTTCAGTGCGTCGCTCTCGATGAGTACGACGCTCTACGGCTTTTATCAGCCGTGGCAGAAGCTTTTTGGCGATCGTGTGCAGATGATTCGCCATCGTCTCACGCCCTCCATATCACTCTCATATGCTCCAGACTTTGGAGACCCCTTCTGGGGCTACTATCGTGAGATAGACTATGTCGATACGCTGGGACAGGCACACAACTTCATCTACACGCCTTACGAGCGTGGCATCTTCGGACACCCAGGACGGGGCAAAATGGGGGCTATCAACTTCTCTTTTGACAACAACGTGGAGATGAAGTGGCGCCTGCCGAGTGACTCGACGGCCGTTGAGGAGCAGTTTAAGAAGATTTCGCTCATAGATCAGTTTGGACTCCGCTTTTCCTACAATATGGCTGCCGACTCCTTCCGCTGGAGTAACCTTAGCACCAACATTGCGATAAGGCTCACGAAGACTTTCGTACTGCGGCTCTCCGCTGCCTTCGATCCTTACGAATGGGACTACTACACTGACCCACAGGGCAACGTGAGACCCTACCGTGTGGACAAGCTACGCTTATTTAATGGACACGGCATCGGTGCTTTCCTAGGCACGGGTACAAGCTTTAACTACACATTTACACCGCAGACCTTCGAGAAGATCGGTAACTGGATCGGTGGACTCTTTAATAAGAACAAGAAGTCGTCCACGACAGACGAAAACTCAGCGAAGTCACCAGCTGATGACCCGATGGCAATGGGAGCTAGCCCAGGAGTCGATAGGATGGGTCTCGAGGGCGCTCCAGGGGGTGGAGGAACCCGCAGTAGTTACAGCCAAACGGATAGCTGGGACGACGATGGATACTTGAAGTTTGGCGTGCCGTGGAGCTTCTCCTTCAACTACAGTATAAATGTAGCGCAAGATAGACAGAAGTTCAACACCGAGCGACGAGAGTTTGAGTATAAGTTTACGCAAAACCTCTCTTTCCGTGGACAGCTACAGCCTACGCCAAACTGGAACTTCTCTTTTGACGCCAACTACAACTTCGACCTGAAGAAACTGACGGGTATGACGATCAATATAACACGAGACCTGCACTGCTGGTCGCTCACGGCGAGTGTCATCCCGCTCGGAGCTTACAAGTCGTACAACGTAGTGATCGGTGTCAACGCCTCCCTACTTCGTGACCTCAAGTGGGAGCAGCACAGCCTACCCTCCTATGGTGGCAGTGGTTGGTACTAATACTCTATACAACGCAACGATTAGAACATAACGCTATGCACTCATTCGATACATCACCTCGGATACAGATTCCGCCCGTAACGCTCAACCTACTTATCATCAACCTGATTTGCTACGTCGCTCAGCAGGTGGTGCCACGTACGGGCGTAGATCTGACGGGTCTCCTAGGTCTACACTACATCACGGCTCAGGACTTCCATATATGGCAGCCGGTGACCTATATGTTCCTCCACGGAAGCTTCTCGCACCTCTTCTTCAATATGTTTGCGCTCTTTATGTTCGGCACGACCATCGAGCGTACTTGGGGCGCTCAGCGCTTCCTGCTCTTCTACCTCGTCTGCGGACTCACAGCGGCGCTCTCGCAGGAGCTTGTCTGGGGCTTGACCACCGTCAGACATGTGATGGGGTACGAGGTGATCGCCTTCCCCGATGGATCGCATATGGCGACGAAGTTCTTTGTCAATCAGCTCTTGACGATAGGCGCTTCGGGAGCTGTCTTTGGCCTGCTACTCGCCTTCGGATGGCTCTTTCCCAATGCTGCGATCTACCTCTTCTTCATACCGATACCAATCAGAGCTAAGTACTTTGTCATAGGCTACGGAGTGATCGAGCTCTTCCTCGGCGTGGCAAACCTACAGAGCGACGTAGCTCACTTCGCCCATCTAGGAGGAATGCTAGGTGGTCTGCTCCTCATACTGCTGTGGCGCAAGCAAGGCAAGCTGTACAATGCGTTTGGCGAAGCGTATAGATCCTAATCGGCAGCTTCTGTGGGGCATCACGCTCCTACTGGTAGCCTTCTGGCTGGCGGACTTTATCGTTCGTCAGCTACCTGCACCGCTACCCACGCAGTGGACGCGCAGCGTCGTGGATCAGCTCTACCTCTCCTGCTCGCCTGATGCTCTGTGGCGCCGACCTTGGACCATCATCACCTATACGCTCCTGCACAATAGTGGGCTGCACCTCCTGCTCAACCTGCTCCTACTATGGCTCTTTGGCGAAATGTTGCTATGCCTCAGTGGATGGCGACAGTTCGTCTGGAGCTACCTCGGGGGAGCGGTCGTAGGTGGAGGTGCCTTCGTCCTTTTTACCACGCTACTACGTACCAGTGGTGTACTCCTGCTCGGGTTACCGCTCGTGGGCGCCTCCGCTTCGGTCATCGCACTCGTAGGCTATATGATCGGCTCAGCACCTCGCGAAGAGATGCCTCTACCCTTGATCGGTTCGCTCCGTGTGTGGCAGGTGGGGCTATTCGTCTTCCTTCTCTTGCTCCTCGCCTATGGCGGGTACAACGTAGGCGGGCTGATTGCACATCTTGCGGGCGTCCTGTGGGGCTGTGGCTTAGGACTGTACCAGCGTCGGCGCCAGCGCACCGCTCGCCAGCAAGCGACCCTACAAGATGCTCAGACAGCGCGCTATCGGCAGCTTCTAGAGAAGGTGCAGCAGTCTGGCTACCAAAGTCTATCTGATGAAGAGCGGGAGCAACTCATCGAGCATAATAATCAGTGGCTTGACCAGTCAGACCACAACTAATCAGGCAATCAATGGATAGCACAACGAAACCCACCGTAGCTCCCACTCAAAAGAGTCCGCAGCAACCAGCCAAGAGGCATACCCTATGGAGCGTGATCCGTGGCTTGTGGCACACCTTCGTCTCCTTTGCCAATCTGCTACTACTGTTCCTCTTCATCGGAGCCCTGCTCAGTCGCTATATCTCACCGACCACGACGACGCTCTTTGCTTATCTAGGCTTGTTCTTCCCGCTGCTCTTCGCACTGGTCGTACTGCAGGCTATTTATTGGTTTATCATCCGAGCCTGGAGTCGTGCCGTGATCAATACGGTGATGCTCCTCATCTCCCTCCCCACGCTCCTTCTGTACGCTCCGATACGACTACGCCAAACGCCCCCCATCGATCGGGAGAACTGGATCAAAGTGGTGAGTCTCAATGCCAACGCCTTTCAGTTTACCAAGCTAGGACCGCACGACCAGCACCCCACCACGGAGTACCTCGCTGAGAGCGACGCCGACATCATCTGTCTGCAGGAGGGGTGGCTCAGCTCCAACAAGTCGAAGTATATGTCTGAGCGTAGTCTGCAGCGCATCCTCAAGGCGTATCCCTACTACAGCTCTGCCTATGCCGTCAAGGATCACGGTAGCCGTCTCATCGTACTCTCTAAGTACCCCATCCTCTCCACACGCCCCATAGACTTGCACTCCGAGTTTAACGGGGGGGCACTCTTTACGATCCTCATCGGGGAGAAGAAGCTCCTACTATACAACCTGCATCTAGAGTCTTTTGCCTTTACAAAAGAAGAGCAGAAGCACTACTTCCAGCTAGCTCAGGAAGGCAACCCCAAGGGCTTCACCCAAGCTGTCGGAGGGCGCTTCTCTCCTCCCTTCAGGCGTCGTGCTAAGCAAGTCGAGCAGATCTATCAAGATGTCAACTATCAGGAGTCGCCCTACGTGCTAATCTGTGGAGACTTTAACGACACACCTATCTCCTACACGCATCATCGTCTCTCGACAGGGCTGCACGATGCGATTGCGACGACTGGGCGAGGGACCAACTACAGCTACTACTTTAAGTCGCTCATCGGTGTGCGCATCGATCATATGCTCTACAGCGATCAGATAGAGGCACGTGCTGCCCACGTAGACCGCACCGCAGAGATCTCCGACCACAAGCCGATCATCTGCTACTTCAAGCTGAAGTAACCTCCGATCCCCACGTGGGGATTTGGAAACTCCTACGTGGGGATCGGGAGAAACAGGGTAATCTGTGCCGTGGAGCTTGTGCGGGAGGTACATCTCCTTCTAGAGCGTTAAAGGATTTAGGGGGCAATGGTAGAGCTACTCGTACTCATTTATTCGTACCTTTGTAATCTAAGTAATACAAAAGAATAACTATGAGCCACTCCTCACTGATTAGCGAACTGAAGGCGCGTGG
>OLNQ01001008.1_pt1 | contig 27978 bp, 23 predicted proteins | sample 1672821 | NCBI WGS metagenome assembly OLNQ01 (sample SAMEA3136727, study PRJEB25190) | human gut metagenome | biome: human gut; feature: human-associated habitat; material: faeces | place: Austria | collected 2013 | reverse complement strand
AAAATATCCACGTGGAGATTTGAGATTTTCCACGTGGATATTCGAGAAAGGAGGGAATCGGACGAAATTTCCCCGTAAATTAGAGGTTAGAGATTAGAAGTTAGAGGTTAGAGATCCGATCACTCTGATAGCTCCGATGGTTCCGATAGGCTAACAGCCAACAGCCAACAGTCAACAGCCAAAGGCTCCCGCCCCAGCCCCCACCAGCCGACCAGCCCGTGGGGGCTATCCTTATCCACAAATTCACTATCTTTGTGGACAAAACTCATACGATAGCTCCAATGAAGAAGCCCTTTAAGGAATACCAGTCTGCTGACTTTGCTCAGATGAACCAAGAGATGCTCGCTCTGTGGGAGAAGGAGCAGCTCTTCCACCGCTCGCTACATCAGCGTGAGGATGCGCCGCTCTTTACCTTCTATGAGGGTCCGCCCTCGGCCAATGGTATGCCCGGCATCCACCACGTCATAGCACGCTCTATCAAGGATATCATCTGTCGCTACAAGACGATGCACGGCTACCGTGTGGATCGTCGCGCTGGCTGGGATACGCACGGCCTGCCCGTAGAGCTGGGGGTCGAGAAGAAGCTCGGCATCACCAAGGATGCGATCGGTAAGACGATCTCTGTCGCTGAGTACAACCAGACTTGCCGTAAGGAGGTGATGAAGTACACCGCTGAGTGGGAGTCGCTGACCAACAAGATGGGTTACTGGGTCGATATGGAGCACCCCTACGTAACCTACAAGAATAAGTATATCGAGACACTTTGGTACCTCCTCAAGGAGCTATACAAGAAGGGGTTACTATACAAAGGTCTATCCATACAGCCCTACAGCCCCGCGGCTGGTACGGGGCTAAGCTCGCACGAGTTGAACCAGCCAGGCTGCTATCGTGATGTCAAGGATACGGTCTGTACCGCACAGTTTCGCATCATCGATGCTCCCGAGTCTCTCCGTGGACGTGGCGAAAGCTTCTTCCTAGCGTGGACCACTACGCCATGGACGCTCCCGTCGAACACGGCACTCTGCGTGGGTCCGAAGATTGAATATCTGATAGTAGAGACCTACAATCCATACACTGCCGACAAGGCTACAGTGGTGGTGGCATCTACCCGATTGGCGGCTTACTTCAAGCCCGAAGGCGAAGTGAAGGAAGGCGAAATGCCTGCTTACGAGCCTACCGACAAGGTTTTGCCTTACCGTATCGTAGGAAAGGCAATGGGTACCGACCTCGAAGGCATTCACTACGAGCAGCTTATGAAATGGATTAAGCCTGTTGAGCGCACTGGCGAGGTAGCTCCAGCATTCGTAAACAACTACGCCAAGGCGCATACCGAGAAGGTATTCAAGAGCGAAGACGGTCGCGACGAATTTGTAGAAATGGAAAGCGAAGCCTTCCGCATTATTCTTGGCGACTACGTTACTACCGAAGACGGTACTGGTGTTGTGCATATCGCTCCCACTTTCGGTGCCGACGACGCCAAAGTGGCTAAAGACGCCAACATTCCGGCACTCTACCTCATCTCAAAAAAAGGAGAAACACGCCCAATGGTGGACTTACAGGGTAAGTATTACACCTTTGAGGAACTCGACAACAACTTCATTGCTGCCTGCGTAGACAAAGACGCTTACGGCAAACACGCAGGCGACTACGTGAAGAACGCCTATGACCCACGCTTCAACCCTGACGGCGTATGGGACAAAAAGGCTTCCGAGAAGTCGGAAGACCTCAACATCGTGATGTGTATGGAGATGAAAATGGCTGGCGAAGCCTTCAACATTCAGAAACATACACACAACTATCCGCACTGCTGGCGTACCGACAAGCCCATTCTTTACTATCCGCTCGACAGCTGGTTCATTAAAGACACGGCAGCCAAGACACGTATGGTGGAACTCAACAAGACCATTAACTGGCAGCCAGAATCAACTGGTACGGGACGTTTCGGCAACTGGTTGGAGAATCTGAACGACTGGAACCTGAGCCGTTCGCGCTTCTGGGGTACGCCGCTGCCAATCTGGCGCGACGAAAAGCGCAACGAAAAGTGCATCGGTTCAGTAAAAGAACTCTACAACGAGATAGAGAAGGCAGTTGCAGCAGGCGTTATGAAGAGCAATCCGCTCAAGGAACGCAACTTCGTAGTGGGAGATTACAGTCAGAAAAACTACGACCGCATCGACCTCCACCGCCCTTACGTGGACGACATCGTACTCGTAAACGACGCAGGAGAGCCTATGCGACGCGAAGACGACCTCATCGACGTGTGGTTCGACAGCGGTTCTATGCCTTACGCACAGCTCCACTATCCGTTCGAAGGCGAAATCTGCAAGGACGGTTTGGCTAAGACTGGATTGTCGGAGGACGAATATCGCAAGCAGCTCGTAAGCTCTTCGTACAGCGGAACAGCCGTTCCACCAGCCTTCTACCCTGCCGATTTCATCAACGAAGGTGTAGACCAGACACGTGGTTGGTTCTTCACGCTCCACGCAATCGCAACAATGGTGTTCGATTCGGTTGCGTTCAAGAACGTAATCTCAACTGGTCTTGTGCTCGATGCAAAGGGCAACAAGATGAGCAAGCACGTGGGCAACGTTACAAATCCGTTTGAAATGATGGAGAAATACGGTGCCGACCCAGTGCGCTTCTACATGATGACCAACAGCGAACCGTGGGATAACCTCAAGTTCGACCCCGAAGGCGTGGACGAATGTCGCCGCAAGTTCTTCGGCACATTATATAATACATACAGTTTCTTCGCACTCTATGCCAACGTAGACAACTACGAGATACCTGCCGAAGGCACACCAGTGCTGACGGAAGATGCGACAGAGATTGACCGTTGGATTATTTCAAAGCTCAATTCGCTGGTAGACAAGGTTACCGCAGAGCTTGAAAACTTCGACCCAACACGCGCAGGACGCTTGATAGACAACTTCGTGAACGACGATTTGAGCAACTGGTACGTGCGTCTGAACCGCAAACGCTTCTGGGGAAAGGAGATGAGCGGCAACAAGCGCAGTGCTTACGATGCACTCTATACCTGCCTTATGACAGTGGCAAAGCTCGTCGCACCGCTCGCACCGTTCTATGCCGACGAACTTTATCACGACCTTGGTGGCAAGAAAGAAAGCGTTCACCTCGACAAGTGGCCCGTTTCCGACAAGGCAGCCATCGACCTCGACCTCGAAGCACGTATGGATATGGCTCAGCGCATCACTTCTATGGTGCTGGCTTTGCGCCGTAAGGTGAACATCAAAGTGCGCCAACCGCTCGCACAGATTATGGTTCCAGCCATCGACGACACACAACGTCAGCACATTACGGCTATGGCAGACCTCATAAAGAGCGAAGTAAACGTGAAAGAACTCAACTTCGTGGAAGGTCAGGGCATACTCGTGAAGAAGGTGAAGTGCAACTTCCGCGTTATGGGAAAGAAGTATGGCAAGCTTATGAAAGACGTTGCGGCAAAGATGAACAGTCTGAACCAAGACGAGATTGCACAGTTCGAACAGAGCGGAAACTTCGCTTTCGACCTGCAAGGCGAAACCATCAACGTAGACGTAGCCGATGTTGAAATCATCTCGGAAGATATGCCAGGCTGGCTCGTAAGCAACGAGGGCAACCTCACCGTGTCACTCGAAGTGGAGCTTACCGACGAACTGAAGAAGGAAGGAATGGCACGCGAGCTTGTAAACCGCATTCAGAACCTCCGCAAGGAAACAGGTTTTGAAATCACCGACCGCATCATCGTTACCGTAGCACCTAACGAAGAAACCACCGCAGCTATCGCTGCCTTCGGCGAACTTGTCAAGACTCAGGTGCTGGCAAACGATATTGTAGTGGCTGAAAACGGCGGAACTGAAGTGGAATTCGACGACTTCAAGCTCAACATTCTCGTACAAAAAGCATAACAAGGCAGGCTGCGCGTGGTGGCTGAACGCTCCTCCACCACGCCGCAGTACACCTTATTATATATAAGGAACAACAAAAACATACATACAGAGAACAGTAAATCTAAGTAGAACACCATTTAACTAACAATCTATGGAAGAAAAGAAGCGTTACAGCGACGAAGAACTCGAGGAGTTCCGCGCTATCATAAACAAGAAATTAGACATTGCCAGGTCGGACTACGAGGAAACGATGAAGGTCTTGATGAACAAGAACACCAACGACGTGAACGACACCTCGCCCACCTACAAGGCATTGGAAGAAGGCAGTACCAACCAAACCAAGGAGGAACTCGTGCAGATGGCACAGCGTCAGCAGAAGTTCATACAAGGTTTGCAGGCTGCATTGGTACGTATTGACAACAAAACGTACGGCATAGACAGAATTACGGGAGAGCTAATCCCCAAGGAACGCCTCAGAATAGTGCCACACGCAACACTCAGCGTGGCATCGAAGCAGGCTAACAAAGACCATTAAAGGTTCAGATGAACAACAAAAAGAAATGTACAATCGCAGCAGCAATCATCGTTTTGCTGCTGCTGATTGACCAAGCAATTAAGGTTGCAGTGAAGCTGAATATGAATATCGGCGAGGAAATCGTCGTGTTCGATTGGTTTCGCATCTCATTTATAGAAAACCGCGGTATGGCTTTCGGTATGGAAATCGGCAGCAAACTCTTCCTAAGTTTGTTCCGAATCGTTGCCGTAGGTGGCTTGACGTGGTACATTTGGAAGAAGATTAAAGAGGGCGCACGCATGGGCTACATCGTCGTACTGAGTATGATTTACGCCGGAGCAGCAGGCAACATCTTCGATTCGCTCTTCTATGGCGAAATCTTCACGGCGTCGCACCCCTATTATACCGACTTGCCGCCTGCCCAACTCGTGCCGTGGGGCGAAGGCTACGCATCTATATTGATGGGCAACGTGGTAGATATGTTCTCGTTCCCGCTCTTCCACGGCACTTTCCCCAATTGGTTTCCAGTGTGGGGAGGCGAGGACTTCACTTTCTTCTCGGCGATATTCAACTTTGCCGATGCCTGCATTTCGGTGGGCGTAGTGGTACTTTTCCTATTCTACCGAAACGACTTCAACAACGTAAAGGCAACACCGCCGACAGCCGAGAACATAGAAGAAACAACAGAAAACACTGAAAAATAGACATTAGGAATGCACACACAGAAACCCAACAAAACACAAAGAAGATGGGCAAAACTCTTGATTTTGCTCGTTCTCGTGTTGGTTTCGTGCAAACCCACCGTACCGTCAGACTACATTCAGCCCGGCGATATGGAAGACCTGCTATACGACTACCACATCGCAATGTCGATGGCAGCCATTAAAAACGCAACCCCAACCGAACAGGAAGCCTACAAGCTGGCTGTATTCAAACGCCACGACGTGAACGAAAGCGAGTTCAGCAAGTCGCTGCAATACTATATGCGCCACACTGAACGGCTGAAGAAGATGTACGAAAACATCGACGAAAGGTTGCAAAAGGAAGCCCGTGCACAAGGCGCATCGGCGTCCGACTTCAGCCAATACGGCGAAGCATCGCTCAAGGGCGACACCACGAACGTGTGGAACAAGGCAAGGGCAGTGATACTGATGCCACAATCGCCCGACAATTACAGATATTTTGAAATACAAACAGACACCACCTACCACAAGGGCGACCAGCTAACGCTCGAATTCGACCCACAATTCATCGTACAAGACGGCACACGCGAGGGTGTCGCCGTGTTCTCCGTAACGTTCGGAAACGACAGCGTAGCCACCGAAACCATACGCATCTACAACGAAGACCACCAAGTATTGTCCATTCGCGATAACAACAACGTGGGCATAAAGCGGGTGCGTGGCTACTTCTATATGCCGCAACCGCAAGAAGCATCAAGCACTTTCCGCTTGCTGGCAGTAACCAACATCAAGCTCATTCGTATGCACAAGAGCAAAACTGCCGCAACCGAAGCAAGCGATTCTACCGATACCACCTACCCTATACGCAACGTGGGCGGCGAAGCAGTGGAGAAACTACAAGTCGAACCTGCCTCGGGAACCGACCAGCCAGTTATGCTGGAACGCAGCACACCGAAAGAAGCCCTGAGCGAAAAGAACCTGCAGATACCCGTAACACGATGAGAAGAGTGGCTGCCAACACGGCAATCTGCGACAACGAGCGCATAGAGCCAGCCGTAATTGAACTCGTTGGCGAGACGGTGGTGCGCTGCTTCCCCCTCACAGAGGAGCTTGCTGCGACGGAATGGATAGGCGGCGAGGTCGTCCTACAAGGCAACAAGGACAGCCTTCGTGCCTATAAAGACGGCAAACTGCTCGCTGAATAAAGGCAAGACACTTGCTGAAAACACCTTGTAAAGAAAGGAACGGAACAGCAAGACAACTACATAAACAACAACAAGGAACAACAGAAAGAACGTTCCCCTTAAACCAAACGAGCATTGCCCAACCTGTTTGAGCACTGCCACAGCGAAAAAACGCACCTTTTGAGGAACGAAAAAACAAGATAAAACAACAACAAAACAGATGCAGCTTATCATAAGTTTACTGCTCACAGCACTCTCGTTCGGCTCGCCAGTGCACATACCCGTACAGCTTGCGGGCAACTTCGGCGAACCCCGACCCAACCATTTCCATGGCGGTATCGACGTGAAAACCGAGCGTGGCGTAAACTTTGGCATCTATTCCATTGCCGATGGCTACATCTCGCGTGCCATTGTGGGCGAATACGGCTTCGGTTACGCACTCGTAATAGCCCACCCCAACGGCTATTCCAGCTTCTACGTGCATCTCAACCGCTTTGCTCCGCAGGTGCAGGCAGCCGTGGAACGCTGGCAATATGCGCACCGTAAGTTCAACGGCGACATACATTTCCGCCCTGGCGAAATACCCGTAAGAAAGGGACAGTTCATTGCACTCAGCGGAAACACGGGGGCTTCGCAAGGTCCGCACCTACATTTGGAAATGCACCAGACGGCAACAGGCAACCTGATGGACCCTCTGAACTGGCTCTCGCACATCGTTCCCGACACCGAGGCACCCACCGCCTACTCGTTCAAAAGCTATCCGCAACGTGGGCAAGGCGTTTTCCAGAACACGCAGGAAAGTCGCATCTGCTCGTTCGGACAAACCCGCTACCAAGCGTGGGGTAAGGTTGGCTTCGGCGCATGGGCTTACGACCACATGGACGGCGTGTACAACAGCTACGGCGTGCGCTACACCGAGCTTTACTGCGACGGCAAGTTGGTGTGCAAAAGCGATGTGAACAACATACCCCAAAAATGCAACCGAATGATAAACGTGTGGGGCGACTACGAGTATTTTGCGAGTCATCGGACGTGGTATCTGAAGTCTTTCCTTGAGCCAGGCAACCGCCTACCGTTCATTAAAACCAACCACACACGTGGCATTATCGACTTCAACCAGCAGCGCGAATACCACCTGCAATACGTCTTCCGCGACTACTACGGCAACAAAACCGTAAAAGACATATACGTTGTGGGCACTCCGCAAGCCATTCAGCCTGCACAGTCAATAGGCAACGGCAGCACGGCTTTGCTCACCAACCGCAACAACCGCGTGCCCTTCGGTGCAGCCTTGCTCCACGTCGATGGCTCGCTCTTGGCACGCAACTGCCTCTTGCAGCCTCAACAAAGCAACATAGCAGGTGCTTTTTCAGCAGGTTATCGCTTTGCATCGTCGCTCTTGCCCTTGCTCGGCTATACCGATTTGAACATCAAGATAGCCACGCCACCCACCGACCCATCGAAGTTGTACATGGCAGCCGTGGCAGCAGGCAGTGGCGCAGGCACACCTCCGATGTACTGCGGGGGTACCTACAAGGGCGGTTGGCTGCAAGGAAACATTCGCGACCTGGGCTTGGTGTACTATGCAGCTTGCGACAACACGCTGCCCACAATACAGCAAACCTCGGCAAGTCCGACGTTTCTCGCCTTCCGACTATCCGATACAGGTAGCGGAATAAAGGGCTACGAAGCCTACATCGACGGCAAATTCGTGCTGTTCGAGCAAGGAAAAGACCGCTCCATCATCTTCTGCGACCTGCGCAAGACACCCATTCGCCCCACAAAGGCACAACGCACACTGCAGATTACAGCCACCGACCGCCGACAGAACGTGGCAACCTACACGACAAAACTGATATATTAATAATGTCAAACTTTTAATTTTAAATTATATAATTATGAAGAAACTACTTTTAGCCGTGCTCGCCGTATGCTCTTTCGGAGCAGCAAAGGCTTGCACAAACTTCATTGCAACAAAGGGAGCGACTACCGACGGTTCGGTTTTCGTAACTTACAGTGCCGACGATTACGGCTTGTTCACTAACCTCTGCCACTACGCTGCAGGCAAGCACGCAAAGGGCACGAAGCGCGAAATCATCGACTACGACTCTGGCGAAAGCCACGGATTCATCGACGAAGCTGCCGAAACCTACAACGTTATCGGCAACATCAACGAGTATCAGCTCAGCATTGGCGAGACAACCTACGGCGGACGCGAGGAGATGATAGACAAAACAGGTATCATCGACTACGGTTCGCTGATGTATCTCGGCTTGCAACGTGCAAAGACAGCACGCGAAGCCATCAAGGTAATGACCGAATTGGTAGAGAAATACGGCTACCAGTCGAGCGGAGAGAGCTTCACCATTGCCGACCCTAACGAGGTTTGGATTCTCGAAATGATGGGTTGCGGTGGCGACAAGAAACAGAAAGTGGTGTGGGTAGCTGTGCGCATACCTGACGGAATGATTTCAGGACACGCCAACCAAGCACGCATCGGACAGTTCTCTACTTACAACACCGACGTCATGACATCGAAGAACTGCATCAAGTTCGCTCGCGAAAAGGGCTGGTTCACAGGCAACGACAAGGACTTCAACTGGAAAATGGTTTACGCAGCACCCGATTTCGGCGGCCGTCGCTACTGCGATGCACGTGTGTGGAGCTTCTTCAACCACTTCAAGGATATGTCTCGCTACTTGCCTTGGGCACTCGGTAAGGACAAGAACGCCGAAGATATGCCTCTCTGGATTCAGCCAGACCGCAAGCTAACCCTCGCTGACGTGCAGATGAGCATGCGCGACCACTACGAAGGCACACCGCTGAGCACACTCAACGACTGCGGTCAGGGCAACTGGGATATGCCTTATCGCCCCACTCCACTGGTATTCGAATACAACGGAAAGAAGTATTTCACCGAGCGTCCAGCCTCTACACAGCAGAGCGCATTCTCTTATGTATGCCAGCTACGTTCGTGGTTGCCACGCGAAATCGGCGGCATCATCTGGTTTGCCAACGACGACGCCAATATGGCAGCCTACGTTCCAATCTATTGCAGCAACGTAGAACGTGCCGAATGCTTCAACACACCGGGTGCCGACGCCGTTACTTTCTCAGACAAGAACGCATTCTGGGTATGCAACTGGGTGGCAAATATGGTTTACCCACGCTACTCTCAGATGTTCCCAGCACTCAAAGCCGTACGCGACCGCTTGGAGAAAGGCTACGAAGCCGACCGTAAGCAGATTGAAGAAAGAGCACAAGAGCTTTACCTTACCGACAAGGCAGCAGCCATTAAGTTCCTCAACGACTACTCAGTAGCAAAGAGCAACGAAATGATTGCTGAATGGAAGCAGCTCGCAACCTACCTCATCGTGAAGTTCAATGACATGGCTGTGAAGCCCGAAAAGGACGGTAAGTTCGAACGCACCGAGTCTGGCTTTGCCGCTCGCCCCGCTCGTCCGGGTATGAGCCAAGCTGCCCGCAAGGCACTCGTAGAGCAGACAGGCGACAAATTTGAAGTTCCTGCAGAATAAGAACTTAAAACCAAAAGAATAAAAAGTTTAAAGTTCCAACAGAATAAAACCCTTTTATTTTCGCAGAAGCAGTCCCAATCCACCGTGTTTGGGGCTGCCTTTTGTTTGTAAACCAAAGCTAAAAACAATAGGAAATCAGGGATAAGTTTTACAATATTTGAGTCCTTATCATATTAAAAAATACAGAACCTATAGATAAAATAAACAAAAAACTTATTTTTTAAGACCAAAAGAATTCTTTTAGAAAAAAAATGAGTAATTTTGCACTTATTAATTAAAGAAGCCATTGTTAATCTCTTATTATAATTGTTAAATCGAATCAAGTAAAATGAAAATTTCCTTTTTACAAGCTGGTAATGGGGATTGTATCCACATAGAAAGTGGAGAGCACCATATCATAATAGATAGTGGTAAGGAATGTCCAGAACTTATTTCACTAATTAGAAAGATTCAAGATGAAGAAAAACTAATAGATCTTCTTGTGATTACACACTATGATGCAGATCATATAAAAGCGATCAACACTATTCTTGAAGGAATGAAAGTGCCAGAAAGAAAGAAACTTATCAAGCAAGTATGGTTCAATGCTACTAAAGTAGGACTCTATGGAAATGAAAAAATATTATCTGTTCACGATGCCACAAAACTTGGTCATCTGCTGTTGGAAGCAGATATTGAATGGAGTTCAGAATTAAGAGCAGGGCTAGAAAAAAAATAGATGAAACTTTAACAATAGAATTAATTGATGGAGGGGAAATCTATCAAGATACAAGAGAGGGGAAATTGCTTGGCAATGAAAAATTAGATTGGAATACAAGTTTTAAAGATCTAAAACCATATTTAAATGATAACGTGTTAGACAATTCAAAAACGAATGCCCAATCAGCAATTATTATTGCTCGTTGTAATGGAAAAAAAATATTGTTACCAGGAGATTCGACTCCAGACAAACTATCAAAAGCATTGGATAATTACAGAAAAGGAGAGATGTTAAAATTCGATTTAGTAAAATTGCCACATCATGGAAGTTATAAAAATATAACTAAAGATATACTTGAAAAGTTTGAATGTTCAGATTATGTAGTGAGTACCAATGGAAAGCAGTTTTACCACCCTAACAAGAAAATGATATTAAAAGTTGTGAGTTGGGGAAAAAGAAGAGAAAGTGAAAAAATATCTTTTCACCTGAACTATTATTATGACCTTTATAAGGAATTGAATATAACCAAAGAAGAAGAACATCAATATAAATTTGAATGTGATGGAAAGAGAGAATTTGAATTTTAGAAATAACGCTTGTTGTATTTCTGTAAGAATTGCTGGTTCTGATGATAAAGCCTCGGGGTTCGTCTATAGAACAAAACCTTCATGCGAATACGACTACGTAATAACAACCAAACATATCTTCCAAGAGGGAAAGGAGAAACCAGAAATACAAAATATCTCAAACTTGAAGATTAGCTTTGAGTTAGAACATAAAAAACTGATAGAGCTATATGATAAAAATAGTTTCGAAGCTAATCTACTGTTTTTGGAAGAAGATATGGCTATTATTCGCATAAAGAAACAGTATGTGCGAAATCTCCAGCGCATTGCTGTAAAGAATGCTATTGAAACGCAACAAGATGATCTATTAACTGCACATTCTTTTATTTCAGTGTGCAGAAATGAAAGTATAAAACTAGATATAGAATGGAAAGAACGGGAAGAAGGTTTCATTAAGGTTGATGGCGTTAAGGATATAAATAATTATCATGGAGCTTCTGGAAGCGGGATATATTGTAAAAATAATCCATTCTTGATAGGAGTTATAGCATCCTATAGATTATCAGATTTTGAGCAGAATGAGATGTGTATGGTTAAACCTGACTGGAAGAAGGTGAATAATAAACTACACGAAAGAAAATGGGTAGGTCTAAATAATGGGAAAGCACAGCTTACTGCTATAACTGAAGATAGAACTGTTATAGATATAAGGGAGCTAGAGATAAATGGAGCCGTGCTTGACATGGAAACTGCTATTAGAAGGATACAACATGACCTAACAGATGACTGGTATTTTGACCCTCTGCACTATCTGGATATGTGTAATACAGATTTTGTACTGAACTATTTTTCAAAAAAAGATCGTTGTTGCAACTATAAAGCACAAAAGATGGAAGTATTTTATCTACCAAAGAAGTCATTTGTATTGCGAAAGGCAATGGTTGGTACGTTTATGGATCGGTTATTATATATGGCTGTTGCAAACCAATTAAGTGTACTTATAGACAGTCATTTGTCTCGCTATGTTTATTCAGCTCGCTACAATCCAGACAATTCAAAGAATGGTCTGATAGTTCAAGGTGTAGAGCAATGGACGAAAATGAACTATTTGATAAATGATTGGGTAGATAAGGAAAAGCAGGGATGCTTAGTAAAATTAGATCTATTAAACTATTATGATTCTATTAATAAAAAAACACTTATAAGGCTTCTTAATGAAATAGTTCAAACAGATAATGATAAAGCCTGTGTGAGACTCTTAGAAAGATTACTTACCGATTTCTCTGACAAAGAGATAAATCATGGTATACCACAAAATAGCGATGCATCTTCTTTACTTGCTACATTTTATATAAGTCACGTGGACGAGTTTATCTTGTCGAAAGCTTTGCATTATTGCCGTTTTATGGATGATATGTATTTTGTAGCCAAAAATATTTATGAGGCAAGAGACCTTTTGCAAACCATAGAGAAACATTTACGTCAAATTGACCTTTCACTAAATGCTCAGAAGATACAGTTTATAAAGCTCGATAATAAAAAGGAAAAAGAGTCTTTCTTAAAAGAATTAGCACTATTTGACTACAAGAAAAGCAAGATAAAATATCTGATAAGAAGTGGCGCAAAAGGCAAGAGAATGAATGCCATAGCATTACTTGTTGAACAGCTAAATACAGCATTAAAGTCATCAGAGGATGATAAGCAATCTAACAAAGATAGGGCTTTAAAGTTTTCGATGTCAGCTTTCTCTTCAATTCATCTTAAAATAGATTCATATTGGGAAGAATTTTATAAAGCACTTGTTACGTTGACAAAAGAACAAGTTGATGCACCAGACCATACACCACTGATATGCAGAATTATATCTTCAATTGGTAGACGAAACATTGATAATATTAAAGAAACAGTAAAAGAACTACTTCTAAGACAAGGTGTCAGTATTTATGAATGGCAGGCTTATCATCTGTGGATGCTGATGGCCTATTTACGATATAATGATGATGAGTTAAGGAGATTTGCAGTAAATGAGCTTGAAAAAAACGATGAAACAAGACGTGTAGAAATTGCAGCCATTATTATCTATATTGTAACCATCAACCCAGAATATGCTCGTATTATATTGCACAAGATGCGTGATGGGCAACTTCATGGTAATCTACAATATCGTTGTGCTATGATAGCTTTACGCTCATTAGACCATCGAGTAATTGATAATGAGGTAATGGCAGAAATCAATAACGAAACACTATGCTTAAGCCACGAATATCTAAATATAAATAAAGACAAACCACTGATCTTCTTCCACCAGTTATCTTCATTTTTGATGGAATATAATGAAACAATTTTTCCAGAATATTACTCAGGACTATGAATAAAGAACGAATAATACTAATATTAGATTCTGATAGAATCTTTGAAATGGCTCCTAATGATACAGAGCTAAAGGTGAAAATGTTTTCTCGTACAGCTCCTATGCGATCAGATAAATTGATTACTTTTCAATCAGACCAACTAATCAATTCTTTAGGAGCAGACAGGATAAGGAGAGTTTATATTCTCGATTTTGAATGCCTGGATAAACAAATTAGACAAAGTCTTGGGTTAAAACCATTTAAAGGTAAGTGGACTTTAAATAATATGATTGCCACTTATCTGAACAAAGATGAACGTAAATGGCAAGAAGAAGAATATGAAGACTTATTAAAAGAAATGACTTTATGCTATCGCAAAATGAAGGAATGCGATGAGAAAGAATGGGAAAGAATTACAGAAATTGAACTCCCCATTAACAAGATTCTCTACGAGGTACAAGCCAATGGAGTCTATTTTAATAATAATGAAATAACCTCCAAATGTAATAAGTTACATAAAGAACTTTATGGCTATAAGAATAAGATACAATTAGAATTAGATTATGCTGGTGATGATTTGATTTCTTATCTAAATAAACATCATATAAAGCATCATTTGTATCAATATTCCTCTGATACGGAAATTAAAAACTTCTGTAAGTTACAGAAGTTGGAAGCCTTCTGGGAAGCTAAAGTTGCTGAACGTAATTTGAGATGCCTACTTCTACTATCTGCTGCTAATGATAAAAATAGCTGCAAACCAATTTTTAAGGGCTTCGCCTCTAGTACAGGAAGAATCTTCTTAAGAGACCCTGCTTTACAACATTTGAAGAAGGAATATAGAATACTTTTGAAAGAAGATTTAACATCAGAATGGAGATACGAGTATATTGATTTTGGACAATTTGAGGCTGGTATATTAGCAGGTATAACTGAAAACGCTCAACTTAAGAAACTTTATGAGACTGGTGATATTTATGATTGTTTAGCAAAAACAACTGGTACTGATCGCGATACAGCAAAGATGTATTTCTATTGTTTTGTCTATGGAGGAATAGTATCAAAAGGCGCAGAGGCTTTTTTTAAAAAATATAATCTAGATAATATTGTAAATGAACTTGAAGAAAGAGTCTTAAAGCAAGGATATGTGACTACACGTCTTGGAAATAAAAGAGTAATTAATGATATGGAAGAGGATAGGAGATGGATATTAAATCATTATATACAGGGAACATCATCACTGATATTCAAACAGGCATTAATTAATGTAAAAACAGCCTTTTGTGGAAAAGTAAAATTGGTACTTCCTATTCATGATGCAGCATTATTTAAGGTGCATAAAGATATAAGTACTAAAGAAATTATTGAGCAGTTCAAGATAGCTTTTGTAAAATGGGTTCCAGGAATTAAACCTGTAGTTAAACTGAAAGATTTCTTTGAAAAGTAATTATACTTCATCTGACACTCTGACTAAGAAATGTAAAATATGAAGACAAGAATAAATTCTGAATAATTAGGTAATACTATCAAAACAGAAAGTATCTAGGTGCTGCAAAATAATGAAGATAAACTTGCCTTTTAAACGAAGATATGCGTGGAGACTTCCCACATCGGGTTTCTTACAACCGCTTCGTCGAGCGGCAGGCACAGGTCGCACTGCACCTGCTGCTGTTTCTCCAGACATGTGCACTGGGCAAGTGTTCAGGCATGTCCATCATTGATTCCACACCACTGGCTTCCTGCCACATCAAGCGTGAGAGGCAGCACAGGACCATGAGGGGCTGGGCGGCAAAGGGAAAGTGCACCATGGGCTGGTTCTATGGCTTCAAGCTACATCTTGTCATCAATGACAAGGGAGAGATTATCCAGTGGAAGCTCACGCCAGGCAACGTAGATGACAGGGGACCATTGAAGGACAAACGCTTCACTCAAGAGATTGTTTGGAAAACTCTTTGCAGACAGGGGCTATATCAGTCAGAACTTCTTCGAGATGCTCTTTGTGGACAATATACATTTGGTGACCAAGATAAAGAAGAACATGAAGAACTCACTGATGAACCTGTATGATAAAATACTGCTCAGAAAACGTTCTGTGATAGAAACTGTGAACGATGAACTGAAGAATGTATGTCAGATAGAACACACCAGACATCGCTCTTTTGATAACTTTGCGACAAATCTGATAGCAGGGCTCATTGCATACAATCTCTTGCCAAAGAAGCCAGAAATGAACATAGAAATAATTGATAAAAGCAGGATAATTGCATAGAGCTTATATCGAACTCACGTTAATCTAAATAAACCAACGCAATTATGCGATGAGCCCGAAAGCGGCTGTTTGACAATGCAAAACAGCCGCTTTTACCGTGCAAAACCTACGCTTTTGGAACGTAAAACAATAGGTTTTGCAAGGCGTTGATTGCGAGCGAGTTATACAAGAGTTTCGCTCACGAAAAATATTTACAGCTTTATAAGTCTTTTTCGTCCTTCAAACAAACCTCTCTATTAGATTCGGACAGATTTTGAAAATAGCCTTATGCCGTTTCCATTCATTGTACACCGTTCAGAGTTTGCCTACCTGTATGTGGCTTGCCCTATATGATTTACTTTGTAACCACATCGTCGAAGTGGAGCTTTGCCCAATCTATGAGCGAGTTGATGGCAGGCATAAGCGATTTGCCCGTGTCGGTAAGAGAATATTCCACACGCGGCGGCACGACAGGATACACCTCACGATGAATCAGATTATTCTGCTCCAAGTTCTTCAATGTGGCTGAAAGCATCTTCTGAGAACAGTCTGCCATTTTATGATGCAGCTCGCTAAAGCGCAGCACACCCACCTCGCTGGCGTGGAGTGTATAGAGTACAAGCATCGACCACTTATCGCCAAAGCGACTGATTACCTGTCGAATGGGACAAGCCAAATACGAGGGATTTATATCTTTCTTTACCATTATTGTTAATCTAATATTCACAAAAGTAGCGAAAAACAAGTAGGACGGACAAGTCGTTTTGTTAATGTTGGTTAAAGACAAAATGGGCGAATGCCGAGTTCCACACATTTCCTACTTTTTGGTAACTACCCCACCATTTTGTGCCTTCTTGTTTCTATCAAACCTTTACATTAACTTTGCACTCGTAAACAAACAACAAACAGTAAACTAAAAATAAAAGAATTATGGCAAAAGTAGTATTAATCGGTGCAACAGGTTTCGTTGGTTCAGCAATATTGAACGAGTTAGTAGAACGCGGACACGAAGTAACAGCAGTGGTTCGTAATGTAGAGAAGCTTCCGAAGAATGCTCTCGTCAAGCCTGTAAAGGAAGATGTAGGCAACGAGGACGCCATCGCAAAACTGCTTGAAGGCAAAAATGCCGTGATTTCCGCATACAACCCAGGCTGGACAAACCCCAACATTACACAGGAAACCATCGTCAATTACCGCCACATTCTCGCTGCTGCAAAGAAGAGTGGCATAGGCAGACTGCTCATCGTAGGCGGTGCAGGAACATTGTTCTGCGCTCCGGGTGTGCGCATTTTGGAAACTGGCGTACTGCCTAACGAAATTATGAATGGTGTGGTTGCCTTAGGATTATGTATATCTCAACATGCTAAGCAACGAGAAAGAACTCGACTGGGTTTTCTTCTCTCCAGCGGGAATGTTTGATGAAAAGGGAGAGCGAACTGGCAAGTTCCGCCTCGGCAAAGACGACCTTGTTGTCGATGCAGAAGGCAACAGCCACATTTCCGTTCAAGACTATGCCGTTGCAATGGTTGATGAACTGGAGAAACCAGCTCACCACAAGGAACGCTTCACCATTGGATATTGATAGAATATGGAAGAAGCTTTAGATTTTTTGAAAAACCATAAGGAAGTTGCCTTCGCCACGTGCGAGGGCAACCGTCCTAAAATACGTATCTTTCAGATTATGCATCAGGAAGATACTACGCTTTATTTTGCTACATCGCCACAGAAAGCAGTATATAAACAGTTGCTGGAAAATCGTTACATCGAGATACTTACAATGGAGAATAAGGTTTCTGTCCGATGCGTAGGAAAAGCCAACTTCGATGTAGACGACGAGCGAAAGAAATGGATTTACGACCACAACGACGTGCTGCCACGCCTTTACAGCAGCTACGACAAGCTGGTTTACTTCGCTTTGGAGATTACGGAAATGGACTATTACGACCTTCGCCCTACTCCACCCATACTCCGCCACTTCAATCTTGTCGAGGGAACAGAAGCAGAAGGCTTTGTGGGAGAACGCTTTACAAAGAAAAAACAGGTATAGTAAAACAGCCTTTCCTGCACACCCCAACGAATTATGCCCTTTCTACGGCAACCACGAAACAACACGATTGGAGGTGAACACAAAACCAACCACGCCTCAACAATTAAACCACTATTCTGTAAAGATAATTCTACAAGAAAACGGCAATTTCGGTTTGGCATTGCGAAAGCGGCTGTTTTGCGTTGCAAAACAGCCGCTTTTACCGTGCAAAACCTACGCTTTTGGAATGCGAAACAATAGGTTTTGTAAGGCGTTGATAGCGAGCAAGTTGTGTAAGACGCTCGCTCGTGAAAAATATTTACGAATTTATGGGCGGTAAAAAGCCCATGGAATAGAAATAGAGCGTGTAAGAAAGCAAGGCTGTGGGCGATATGCCCTTTCGCCGCCGACGCTGTATGGAGGAGCGTCGGCTACACTACCCTATTTCAGATACGTTTCTATTCGTCTGGAATATAGATGATTTCGCCATTCTCAAGCTGATAGGCGGTGCCCACACGCTTGCCCTTGTTGCCCGACTTGGCGTCTTGGTTCTTCGACGGAGTATAGCGGTCTATCTGCTTGCCCTTCTTCGAGATGATTTCCATATTCTGCTTGCCAGGGTTCTTCACCACGGTAAAGTCTTCCGTGCTGAACATTTCGGTCATCTTGTAGTGGGTTACGAGTGCCACCATCAGTGCGACGGCAAACACCATTGCGGCATCGAAGAGGTTGCTGACAACGCTCATCGGATCGTCGTCCTCGTCGTGGCTGAGCCTAATCTGTCGTCTTCTCATAACTTATTTGCTGCGGTTTTCGTCCAACATATCGGCAATGTAGCTGAGCGCACCCATATCTCTGCGGTACCAACGCTGCCGAACCGACTTTACAACGAAGCCGATGCCGCCTGCGAACAAGCCGATAACGGTGGTGGCAAACGCCACTTGCATGTTGTAAGCCATCGAGGCTATGTCGCCCGACGACAAGCCAACGAGTGCCGGACCCATCGGAATGAGGGTGCCCATCAAGCCCAGCATCGGTCCCATCTTGGTAAACATCTTCGGCGTTTCGAGTTCGCGCTCCACCATACACTCGTATTCGTCGAGCAGATAGTTCACCTTTGCGGGACTGTCGCTGTGTTCCAACATCTTCGCAATGCAGGCAGCCACGGGCAGTTTGCCTTTCGGCAGGCGGTCGGCAAGCGACGAAAGGTTGTCGGCTGTGAGCTGTTTCACCTCTCGGTGCAGCATTGTGCCGCTCTGGCGCATTGTGAGATACTGGCTGAAAAAGCCGCCCAAGAGCAGCAGCGAGCGCAGAAAGAAGAAGATGAGAATGAGGATTACGGGTACGAGAAGTCCCGATGAAATCCAATAAAGTATGTCTGTTATGTAATTCATAAAATGTTTTTAGTTTATACTGAAGTTTATTTTATTTGATGCCGAGCCGTCAGTCCATTCGCCTGATTTGCCTTCTCGTGTGCCAACGCTGCCACGCCATACCCGCTATGCCCAAGACGGCAACGAGCACCACCGTGCCTGCAAGGGCTTCAAGGTTGGTATTGTCGGTTCCCACCACCGTCGTCTTGCCGTTCACGGTAGCCACTATGCCCATCAGCGCAATCAACAGGTTGCAGAGAAACAGCAGTTCCAAGCGTAGGAAAGTTTCGGGCAACAGGCGTTTCACAACGTATGTGAGCAGCGGAATGGCAATGCAGAAGATTGCGCCGAGCGTCCAAGCGATGAGCGAAAAGTCTTCGCCAGGAAAGGCAAAGATGGTTTCCACGAGTATGCCGAACATCATTGGAATTATCATAATGCCCGGAAAGAAACGCAGAAAGGCAAACAGCAGGCGGGCTTTGCGCCCAATGTGCCCTGCCACCTCTACATCGGCAGAGAGCAAGCAGAATGCCGTTGCCATTAGCACGTCTATGTTGAGCAGGACGGAAATGTCGCGCACCAAGTCGGTATCGGCAAGCCAGCCCGCTATTTCGGTAGACGACTGCAAGATGGCACCGCGCCACGCCAACCCCATGAATACCATTGCCGCCACCGCCGTAATACCTATTTGCAGGGCGTGCACGAACGTCTGCTTCAGCACAAAGCTGAAACAGACGAGTATAAAGAGAATAACAGCTACGGTTTCCATCGTGTTCTTATTCGGCTTTGGTGTTGCGACGCTTGCGCACGACAAATACCAACAGTCCCACAAGGAGCAATACTGCACCGCCAACGAGCAGACCCTTGCTGAGCAACGGCGCACGTTCCTCGACCTGCTGCGACATATCCTCGCGCTTCATCACCGTACCCTTGTCAGCATTGGCAGCTGCATTGCGCATCTTGTCAATCTGTTGCTCGTACTCCTTGCCTTGCTTTGCCTCTACCTTGGAAGCGATGAAGTTGCGCAGTTTCGCATTGTCGGTAACGAAAGCAGAGCCTGACGGCTTGTATTTCTTCACCAAATCGACGTGCAGTTTGGCAATGTCAGCCACCTGTTGCGGCGTTGCCTTCCACATTCCCTTGCGCACCGTCTCGAGCATAACAGCGGTTATCTGCTGCAAGGCTGCAGGATTTTTCTGCTCGAAGAAAGCCTGCGTGCCGAGATTGTACTTGTCTTTCACGTACACCTGATAGATTTCGTCCCACAGTTCCTTGTCGATGGCTTTCGGTTTCATCACGTTCCAGCCGTAAGTGTTCTCCACTACCTCGGCAAAACCGCCTGCCGAACTTGCTCCACCCTTCATTTTCTCCTTTATATATACAGGGTTCAGAATGGTTGTACGGCTTTCCACGCCTATGGCTTCCTTCACTTCCTGCATACGCACGTTGTGCTTGTTGCGGTAGTCGCTTAAGTATGCGTCGGGGTCTTTGCCCGTTACGTGGCGCACGGCGAGGTTCAGTCCGCCCATGAACTCGTAGACGTGGTCAAGGCTCAGCGCACCCCAAGTGTTGCTCTGGCGTGGTTGCACCACTACATCGGTGCGTGTCAGGGCAGCTTCAAAGGCATATTGGTTGTACTGCTCCCAGTCTTTCTCGCTGCCATAGAAGGTTCCCATATTGTTGATATAGGTGTTTGCAATCTCCTCACGCTTTTCCCAGCGGTCGCCACTCATCACCATTCCCTGTATGCCCGTGCCGTAATTGCCGTTCATACCGCCGAAAATGCGTTGCGAAGCCAGCTTGCGGGCTTCCTTAGGCGACACTCCCTTCTCGGTAAGGTGGCGTTCTGCCGCCTTCATACCGATTGAAACCTCGTTTTCGAACGCATCGTCCTTGGCATTGGCAGCCATTTCCACCGCCTTGTTGATGAGGAAAAGGCGCGATGCGGCAAGGTCGCGGAGCTGTCCGGAAGTCTGTACGACAACGTCGATGCGCTTTCTTCCCAATTCCTTCGAGGGGATTAGGCGCAGGTCGCTTACACGTCCGAACGAGTCGCGTATAGGTTCAACACCCAGCATATAAAGCACTTGCGCTATGGTAGCACCTTCCGTCTCTATGAACTCGCCGCTCCAAAGCGTGAAACTCACCTTGTGGGGCAGCTCGCCGTTGTGGCGTCGCTTGTAAATTTCTATCGTATTCTCGGCCAACTGCTTGCCTTTTTCCCACGCAGCTTCGCTCGGTGTAGCCTCAGCATTGATGCCGAAGAGGTTTCTACCCGTAGGCAACGTGTTCGGATTGACTATCGGGTCGCCGCCCGGAGAAGGGGCTGTGTAGCCTCCGTTCATTGCGTTTATCATACTTTCGAGTTCCATTTGCGGACTCGCCAAGAGATATTGCTTGTATTTGCCGGTGCTCTTGAGGGTTCGTTCAAGTTCTCTGACGGCAAAGGCGAAGGCTTTATCTTCCTTGCTGTACGACTTCTTCTTGTCTTTCATCATAGCTCCCATGCCCGACATACCCTTCGGAGGCATACCCGACATAGACTTTCCATGTGTCGATTTGCCCATTGCTGGCATACCTTTTCCCATTCCAGAGGGTTTCTCGCCCATGTTTGCAGGCTTCTTGCCCATACCTTCTGGCATTTTACCGCCATGTGCTGCAGGTGGCATACTGCCATGTCCGCCCTGCATAGCGTGTCCCTTTGGCATGTTTTTGCCCATTCCTGACGGCATCTTGCCCATACCTTTAGGCATTCCCATGCCTGCTGGCATACCGCTTCCGCCTTTGCCTTTCTTGCCCATTGCGCCCATTCCTGCCATCATCTTCATCATATCCGATGGTGCAGTGAGGTCTTCGTATATCTTATGGGCACGCTGAAGGTCGGCTGGCGAGAGGTTTCCTACCTTGCAAACGTAGGCGTCTGTAACTTCCGACGAGGTGCCGATAAGCGATTGAACCAACGCTTTTGCAGGATAAAGGTAGCGACTGTTGAACTCGGAACGGCGTTTCAGCAAGGCTTCGGTAGCCTTTCCACGCACCTTATCGAGCGTAAAGAGCGAGTAAGCCACAGGGTCTGTGCACATTTCGAGCAAGCTGCTGTTGATGCGTGCTGCCTCGTAGGGCACGCCCAACGTGTAGAGTTGTCCTGTTATCTTTTCGTTCGAGAGTTCTTCGGCAAAGTTGTCGATGCGCAAAATGTCTTCTTCGGTGTAAGGACGGGTAAGCACGCTGTCCAAGCCCAAGTCGCGATGGAAGCCCAAGCGAACCACAAGTGCCTTGATGGCGAGCGACGTCTGCTGCAGCAAAGCCTTGTCTTTACCGATGTTCTGTGTGTAGAGCTTCAGCTTTGAAGACAGTTCGCCATACGTGCCACGCATTCCGCTCTCCATAAACGGCGGTGTAAGGTACGACTGCAAGCCTGCATACGAGCGGCGTTTGGCGATGAGTCCTTCACCAACATTGCCGATTGTGTAGAGGTAGAAGTGCGGCAATGCGCCCACCAAGCGGTCGGGCCAGTCGAGATTACTGAGTGCTACTTGCTTCTTCGGTGTAAATTCAAGACTGCCGTGTGTGCCGAAGTGTATCAGCACATCGGCTTTGAAACCGTATTGTGTCCACAGGTAGGAAGCGATGTAGGTGTGCGGTGGCGCAGCGTCGGTGCCGTGCACGATTTGAAAAGCATTATCCCCTTTGCCTGCAGCGTTCTGCGGAAGCAGCACGACATTGCCGAACTGCACACGTGCCACAGCAAGTTTGCCATCAGGAGTTGCCATAAACTCGCCTGGGAACTCGCCGTTTGCCTTCACCACTTCTTGGTATTTCTCTGGTCGGAGGGTCTTTTTCACCCAACTGTCGTAGTCGTTCTTGCTGACGAGGGCAGGCTTTCCGTTCTTCATAAAGTCGTCGAAAGCCCCCTTAGCGTAAAGGTTGAACACTGCCCCCTGACGCTGAATGGCTTGCATAAGTCCTTCAGCCGAGTCGGGCAAGCCCGCTACGTTGTAGCCTTCCTGCTTCAGACGCAACAGCAGGTTGTAGAGCGAAGGTCCTACTTCCATACCGCCTGCAGTCATTGCGTTCTGTCCTGGCCCTTTATAATAGTAGATAGCGACACGCTTCTGACTGTTTGGCTTGTGCTTCAAGCCTATGTAGTTGTTCACAGTTTGTACGAACGTGCCGAGCCTTTCGGGCATGGCAGCAACGTATTCCAAGTCGTCTTTGCCTACATAATGCGCGAAAAGAGCGAACGGACGCAAAGCTCCATCGATTTCGGGCGTAACCACGCTCTGCGAAAGGAAGCCTCCGTTCATACCCATATTGTCGCTCTCCCACTTCTTTTCCAGCCTGTTCACGTTCAGCGGAGCGAAGAAAGGCACATTGACACGCTTCAAATAGTCAACGAAAGCATCGCCCAAGCGGCCGTGCGCCATATTGATGATAGCCGAAACATTCACGCTGTCGGCGTGTTGGTTCTCTACAAACTTCTGAACGGAATTGACTGGATATACCACGTTGCCCGTTTTCTCCAATTCGGCAATCAGTTCTTTCGGTTCGCCCATAGAGCCTGTGATGATGACGGCAGGGGCATTGTCTTTCCAAAGTCCCTTTTCCTTGAGGAACTTGTTGTATTCCGCTACGGAATTGAACTGCTTGTCCTCGTCGTCGGGGCGGTCTGGGTCGGCGTGGTAAATCAGTCCGTAGATGCGTTCCACCACCTTTCCTGCTTCGGGAGCATAGATTATCTTCTTGTCGATATGCTTGCGCACGTAGCTGAGCAGGTTGCGATAGTTCTCTCGGCCGCCGTTGTCGATGTATGCTTTCAGCCTATTGGCGTCGGCAGTGTCTACCGAACAGAAATCGTTGTCGGGGTTTGTAATCATCGTACTCACTACGGGCGTTCCGCCTTTCATAGCTTTTTCGAGTTCGGTGCGCTGTTCTTCGGTCAGGCGCAAGCCCATTGCCTGCACGAAAACCATATCGTAGCCGTCGGCTTTCGCCAAGTCTTCGGCTGTGAGATTTTCGATTTTGACAAGCGGATTGTCGTTGGCACGGGCTATTTGTCCGAGCGTGATGGTTTGATAATTCACAAAAGCTATCCGTGTGGTAGACAGCCATTTGCTCCACACACCGAAACCGATGAGCAGCAATGCTGCCACGGCAGCGACGATAAGTATTCTTCGTTTCTTCATACTGTTAGGTTTTTAGTCTTTAATGAGTGGTTAGGGAAAGCACAACACGGTGTGTACTCGAATTGCAACGGCGTTGTACCAACAGTACAGCCACGTTGTATGGTGGCTGTACTGTCCCTACTGCTATGCGAGAAGTACCTATTTGCCGAACAAGTCGGACAGGTTGATGCCCACGGTGAGCACGTAGCTGATGCCGTTGAGCGGCAGTTGCACGTCGGAATCGGCAGCCTTGTCGTGATAGTTGAAGAGGTTGTCTATCATGAAACCAAGGTTGATGCCTCGCGGAAGTTCGGAACGCAGGTTGATGGAACAGATGGTGCGAGGGTCGAACACGTAGCGTGTGTAGGTATTTGCCTTTGCATCGTAAGAGTAGCGTGTGATGCTCGACATCCACTGACTGTTGAATGCGACAGACTCGGTGGTCTTTCCAAACTTTCGCTTATAGGTTGCGTTGAACTTGGCAGTGTGCGGACGTATCCACGACTGGTTGTAACCGTTGCGCACGTTATAGTCGTTGATGTAGGTATAGGCTGCCGTGAAGCGCAAACCGCACTGCATACGGTAGTTCAGAGTGGCTTCTATACCTGTCGTTTTCACGTTGTCGGCATTTACATAGCGCATATTGTAGCTTTGTCCTGGCGATATATATTCGTACGTAATCTTGTTGCGGAAGCGGTTGTGGTATGCCGACAGCGAGAGGTTGAAGCCTCCGTGGTCGTATTCGACCGATGCCGAGAGTTGGCTTCCGTATTCGGGCTTGAGGTCTTTGTTGCCGTATATCATAATGATGCCTGCCATATTGAACTCTTGGTAAAGTTCCTTGAGCGTGGGAATGCGGTATCCCTGCGAATAGCCTGCACGGAACGTGATGTGCTCGAAAGGACGATAGAGGGCTGAAATCTTCGGTGTGAGGTGGAAATTGTAGCCTTTTCCCTTGTCGCCACGCAGACCTACCACGACATTGAAGTTGTCGGTAATACGCCAATCTTCCTGTGCGCAGAGCGAGAACTGCGTCGTGCTGACCATTCCTGTATCTTTCATCATATAGTGGCGCAGACTTTCGTGCACGCCTTCGATGCCTGCGTTGAACGTATGGCGTCCGAACGTGCCCGTATAGTAGAGGCGTGCGCTGTGGTTGATGTTGTTGTAGACTTTCTCGACGAGCTTCACGAGGTCGTAGTCGTCTTTCTTCGCATAGTTGTCAAAAGTGTACGAGAAGGCGAAACCGTTGTTCTCGTTTATCTGCCACTTTGCTTTTCCGCCCACAACAAGGTCTTCGTAGCGTTGGTGGTAGCGGCGTCCAGAGTAGGTAGGACGTATGTTTGAATAGAAAGAACCGAAGAGTTCGGCATTCAGATGGTCGCTGAAACGATAGCGGAAGCGTTGTCCGAGGTCGAAAATCTTGTATCCGTAGATTGGAATATCCTGCGGTTCGCCTTTTTCCTGAAGCCCTTTGCCGTCGGGGGCAATACGTTCTATGGTCTTTCCTTCTTTGTCTTTCACCCAGTAAGTGTCGCGATGGCGATAGCCGAACGATGTCTGCGAACTGAAGCGGCTGCGGTTTACGCCTACTTGCATCGAGTAGTTCTCGCCGTTCGAGCCTGCATAGCGCGAGTTGAGCTGCACGTTGAGAGGGCGTGCGTTTTTCTTTGTGATGAGATTGATGACGCCACCGATGGCGCGACTGTCGTAAAGGGTAGACGCTGCACCACGTACCACCTCGATGCGCTCGATGTTGTCTACGTTAATTCGGCTGAAGTCGATGTTGTGGTCGGCACCTTCGCCACTCATTCGCTCGCCATCGAGGAGGAAGAGGACTGACTTGCTGTCCATTCCCTGATAGTTCAGCGTGGTGGTCTGACTCATACTGTTGTAGTAGAACTGTATGCCTGGGAGGGTGTATTCCAAGAGTGTGTTCAGGTCTACTGGGTTCACGGTTTTTATTTCTTCCTGCGAGATGACGCGTGTAATCACGGGTACGTCTTTCAATGGCTTCTCGCATCTTGAACCTGTTACCACTACTTCTTCCAAGCTGGTGTTGGTTGATGCCATTCTGACCGTGAGGGGTGGATGCCCTACCGACGGCACACGCAACGTTCGGGTGGTGTAACCCATACACGAGACGTGGACGATATAAACCTTGTTGGCACCGAAGTGAATGGTAAATTCGCCCTTGCTGTTGGTGCCCACCACGATGTTCGTGCCTTCTACCTTGAGCATTGCACCTGCCAACGGCTCTTCGGTGTCGGCATCTACCACCTTGCCTGTTACAGGATAGCTCTTTTCTGAGGGAACGTTATCTCCAAAAACGGTGGCAAAAACCGCCGTCAGTAATACGAATGTAAGAAGTAGTTTCTTCATACCGATGAAGTATTGATAAATCTGAATGAAGGCTGTGTGCAAACGAAGTTCCCGTAAACAAACTGCATTCCTCTCACTGGAAACCGTCAGGAACTGCACCCGCCTGCTTTGGTATTATATATAATGTGTGTTCGGGCAAATGAATTGCAATAAATGCAGAGGTGGTTTATACCTCTGCATTTACTTCTATTGCTGCTGCATTATGCCCATATTGTCGGCTTACTTCGCTTTCTTTATGAACTTATAGTCGAAGCTGACAGCCTTCTTCTTGCCAGTCTTGTCCAAGTTATCCTTGAACTTGATGAGGGCAGCATTGCCATTCTTGAACTTCACGGCAAACACATTGCCCATTACAGTCTTTGGCTTGCCCATACCGTTGCTCTTAACCCACTTGCCCATTTCGCCGTTCAGCATTGTCTTAACCATTCCCAAGACACCTTCGCTCTGCATACGGCTCATATCCACGACGATGTCGGCTGGTGCATCAGCTACGTAGTTGCCTGCTGGAAGTGCGTTGATTTTGTTCAAATCGGTTTCTCCCATCATCAGCACTTCGCCGTTGTTGGTGCGTGCATCGGTAATGTGGAAAGCAATGTCCCACTTCTTTGGTAGGTCGGCATCGGTGCCTTTGGCTGGCTCGGTGCCTACTACTTCGTAATTGGGGTCCATCATTGATTTATACTTGCGGAACTCGCGTTTGCCAAGTTCTGCCTGTTGTTCAAACTTACCTGTTTCGAGATCGATGTAAATCCACGAATCGTAACCCGGCATAAGGGTTTCGAAATGCTTTACTTGCGTGGTCTCAGGTTTTGGTTTTGGGTCGTCGTTGTTGTCCTTGCTGCACGATGTGAATAGAAGTGTAGCAAGACATGCTACTGCAAAAATTTTTGTTTTCATTTTTTATAGATGTTATTGTATTTATGTTTGTGTTAAATTTACTCTTAGCGTTTTATGCATTTCACTTCAGTGGTTGCAAAGTTAGAAAGAAAGAAAGCCTTATACAATACTTAATTTTCGTGATTTTATTTTTGTAGAAAACGAGCATTTTTACCTACTTTCAAGTACTTTATTGCAGGCATTATGCCAATAATGTAAAATAAATACCCAAAAGTTGTGATGCCAGACAGCATTTCTGATACCCACTTTTTGCGCCGTGGGGCGTGTAATCCATTGTATTCTCGGCAGCAAACCCAAAGCCTCATCGGTGGCAAGAATGCCATAACTCGACGAGGGAAAAGTGTAAACATTCTTCGCAAGGGTAGCTACCGTGTAACTGCCTTGCTGTCAATGCTTTGCAAAACCTATTGTTTTGCGTTCCAAAAGCGTAGGTTTTGCAAGGTAAAAGCGGCTCTTTTGAGAT
>OLNQ01000976.1_pt1 | contig 28616 bp, 25 predicted proteins | sample 1672821 | NCBI WGS metagenome assembly OLNQ01 (sample SAMEA3136727, study PRJEB25190) | human gut metagenome | biome: human gut; feature: human-associated habitat; material: faeces | place: Austria | collected 2013 | reverse complement strand
AGCGCCTGGCGGTGGGAATTCTCACCCTGGCGGCACTCGCGACCATTACATTCTTCCTGATGAAGATCATACCCGGTTCTCCCTTCGGCGGTGAACTGGCCCAGCTCTCCCCGGAGGTGCGGGAGATGCTCTATGCCCAGTACAATCTGGATAAGTCCATCCCGGAGCAGTTCCTGATCTACCTGCAGAACGCCATCATCGGTGACTTCGGCGATTCCATGACCCGGAAGGGCACAGCTGTTACCACCATCATCGCCCGGTGCCTGCCGGCAACCATGAAGCTGGGTCTGGTGGCCTTCATCATCGCCATCACCGTCGGCGTCACCCTGGGCATTGTCGCTGCCTTCACCAAGCGCAAGTGGGTGGAAAACCTGGTGATGTTCGTTGCCACCATCGGCATCAGCGTTCCCAGCTTCCTGTACGCCATGCTTCTGATGATCGTCTTCGGCGTCATCCTTGGCTGGCTGCCCATCATCGGCCTCAAGACTCCGCTGCACTACATCATGCCGGCCTTCTCGCTGGCGCTCTATCCCATCTCGATGATCACCCGTCTGGTGCGCAGCAGCATGAAGGAAGTCATGAAGCAGGATTACATCGTCCTGGCCCGGTCCAAGGGTACCCCGATGATCAAGGTGATCCTGGGCCACGCCCTCAAGAACTGCCTGATCCCGGTTGTAACCTATGCCGGTCCGCTGCTGGCCTTCCTGATCACCGGTTCCTTCGTGATCGAGAGCCTGTTCTCCATTCCCGGCATCGGTTCGGAGTTTGTCAACAGTGTTACCAACCGTGACTACACCATGATCATGGCACTGACCATCCTGTTTGGTTCATTCATTATTATTGTCAATATCCTCACTGACCTTCTGGTGGCCTTTATCGACCCGAGAGTCAAGCTGGAAAAGAAAGCCTCGTAAGAAGGGAGCCTGGAGAGAAAAATGGAAACTATGGAAACAATGGAACTCACTCCCGACCTGTTCGAACCACTGGACAGTGCGGAAAAGAACAGCGAATTCATCGCGGCAGAACCCCGTACCTATCTCAGTGATGCCTGGCACCGGTTCCGGAAGAACAAACTCGCCCTGTGCGGTCTGGTCTTTCTGGTGATCATGGTGATCCTGGCTATCGTGGTACCGATGGTTTCGCCCTATACATACGACGGCATGGATTACAGCTCGGTGAACCTGCTGCCCTGCCTGGAACACCCCATGGGTACCGACAAGTTCGGGCGTGACATTCTGGTGCGTGTCATGTACGGCGCCCGGATCTCGCTGATGATCGGTTTCTCCTCGGCTCTGATCTGTCTGGTGATCGGCGTGGTGTACGGCGGATTCTCCGGCTACATCGGCGGCAAGACCGATATGATCCTCATGCGGATCGTGGATATCCTCTATGCCATTCCCAACCTTCTGCTGGTAATCCTCATCATGCTGGTGTTCGGCTCGAACGTCACCTCCATTATGATCGGTATCTGCCTGACCTCCTGGATCGGCATGGCGCGTATGGTCCGGGCCCAGGTCATGAGCCTCAAGGAACAGGAATTCGCCCTGGCTGCCTATGTGCTGGGCGCTTCCAAGAGCCGGATTCTCTTCAAGCATCTGGTGATCAACTGCATGGGTTCCATCATCGTCAATGTCACCCTGCTGGTACCGTCCGCCATCTTCACCGAGGCTTTCCTGAGCTTCGTGGGTATCGGTATTTCGGCACCGGCTGCCAGCTGGGGCACCCTGGCAAATGAAGCCCGCAGCCTCATCGAAAGTTCCAATCCCATTCAGATCATCTGGCCGATCCTGGCGATCTGTCTGACCATGCTGTCGCTCAACTTCATCGGCGACGACGGAGAACTCTACTCCCACCGGCACACCACCGACGAGAACGGCTGCATCCATTTCAAGGGAAGCACCCGGGGGGAGTACCGCGCTGCGTTCAGCTACTTCCCCGGTACGGCCAGCGACTGTTTCCATTCGTTCCGCCTGGATTCCGGCGATGAGGCGCCCATCATTATGACGGTCGAGCCTTTGGCCAAGGAGTTCCGCAGCGCCATCGTCATTACGGGCATGCTGGCCGACGCCAAGGGTAGCGACACGAACAACGAATACATTCAGTTCATGGCCCTCGAGGAGATCGACTTTGCGCAGACGCCCTACTGCGTTATCGCCTGCCGCAACAACAAGGTCAACGCCAAGGGCTGGGTGCAGGGCAGTTACGTTACCTACAAGTTCAACCTCACCTCGGGCCGTGCGGCCAAGGGTACATTCTTCTATGTCGGCGGTGTCAACAAGCGGCTCAACGGCAATTCGAGTGCGGACATCAGCGGAGCCAACTGGATTTGCAGTGTCGACTACAATACGCAGGCCGGGGCCGACGGCATCGGCGACAAGACCACCGGATTCCTTCACAACTACAACAGCAACGGCAATAAAAATATCGCCGACGGCATCGCTGTTTTCAAGGGTACGGAGGTCGACGAAAAGAGTGTCCCGTGCGACGCGGTCTTCTACGGCGCCACCATTACCACGGACGTCTACAACCCGGCCGGTTACGGCTACCGGATTCCCGACAACGATCTTTACAGCACGAAGAACCTCCTGTCGGGCGTCGGTCAGCCCTTCTTCGGGCAGGGAACCAATACGTTCCTCTTTCCCGACGGCGGCAACGATGCCGGGGAGTTCGTTTTCTTCGGCGGCAGTTTTACGCAGGGCGGTTACTATCGCGGCCGTTCGGCTGTCTGCCGGAAGCTGGCCGCCGATGCTTCGGGATCGCTCGCCGACATCGAAAGCGGGGACGGCGTTACGACTTATCTCTGATTCCGGAAGGGGAGCGCGCTGCGCCTCCTCTTTGTCCGGACTGCCTGAAAAAAGCCCTTTCCGAAAGGAAAGGGCTTTTTGAAACATCTTTTGCCGGTTTAATACCCGAATATCTCCTCCTGCGAGACGGTCCGGATCGGACCGAGCGTCTTGAGGTAGTTGAGGTCGAGATCCTGGATGTCGCCCAGGATGCCGTAGACGTATTTGCGGTTCTTGACCCACTTCTCCTGCGCGGCCTTCACGTCGGCGAGCGTCATCGCCTGCACCTTTTCGAAAATCTGCTTGTCGCGGTCCTCCTCAAGGCCCAGGTTGCGCAGTCCGATGAAACTCCACAGCACCTGTTCCTTCACCGTGCGGTCGGTGCGCAGGCGCGAGATCAGTCCCTCTTTGGCGATTTTGAACGCAGTCTCCGATTCGGGCATGTTGTTGATGATCTCGTCGAAAGCTTCGATCGCCATCTGCATCTTGTCGTTCTGCGTGGCGATGAAAGCCATGTAGCCGTACTTCGTGTCGGCGTAGTTCGGCTGCATGATGTATGCCGAAGCCGAGTAGGCCAGGCCGCGTGCCTCGCGCATCTCCTGGAAGACGACCGAGTTCATGCCGCCGCCGAAATACTCGTTGTAGAGCGTGATTTCGGGGTCGGCCGCGACGTCGAACTGTTTGCCGAGGTTCGCATATTGCAGGTAGTAGAGCTGCTTGGCGTCGTATTGGGCCATCAGCACTTTGCTTTCGTCCGTGGGCAGCAGTTGCAGGTGCTTCTTGTCGAGCGGCTGAAGCTCCGCAGACGTTTTGTGGTGCATGGCCAGCGCCTCCGTCACCTCCTTCTCCGACTGCGGGCCGTAGTATAACACCTTGTGCTGTTTGTCCATCAGTTCGCCTATCTTCGCCAACAACATTTCGGAACTCATCGCTTCGAGCGCCGGGTTGGTGAGCGTCGTGCGGCGGATGAAGTCGGAACCGTAGAACATGTAGGTTTGCAGGGCGCCGAAGCAGCGGCTCTGGTTGAGTTTGGCGTCGGCGCGGCTCTTGATCATGTCGGCCTTGAGGTTGGCGAGAATCGCCTCGTCGGGCTTGGGCTTGTTCAGCAGTCCCTCGACGATTTCCATGGCTTCGGCCATATTCTCTCCCAGTCCCGTAATCGAGATGCGGCACGAGGTGGGGCCGGCCTGCATCGAGAACGAGCAGGCGATGCCGTACATCTTCGAGGCAATCTGCTCGGCCGTCAGCGACTCGGAACCGAGGTAGCCCAGGTAGTCGAACGCCAGATTGAGCGCCGGATCGTTCTCCGTGCCCGTGTCGAACACATAGGTCAGTGTGAAGATGTCGTTCGACTCGTTTTTCTTATAAAGTACGTCGATTCCCTTGCGGGCCTCGAACTGCGACATGTCCTTCTTGTAATCCACGAACACCGGTTCGATGGGTTTCACCTCCGTGTTCTGGATTTCGGTCAGGAATACGCTCTGCGCGTCGCGGTTGGTGGCGATGGGCGTGATTTTCGGGGCTGCGATCTTCTGCTCACCGGGGTCCTTGCCTTCGCGTTTGTAGACGATGGCGTAACTTTCGGGACCGAGGTACTTGTTGGCCCAGTCCACCACATCCTGCTTGGTGATCTTTTCCATGCGTTCCAGTTGGCGGATGTCGTCGGCCCACTCCTTGCCGTAGATGAACGAGTAGACGTAGAACATGGCGCGCTGGTCGTATTTGTCGAACTCGTTCATCAGCTGCATCTTGTAGTTGTTGATCGAAGCCTTGATCAACCCTTCGTCGAACTCTCCGGCGCGAATCTTCGCCGCTTCGGCCAGCAGCAGGTCGCGCACCTCGTCCAACGACTGCCCGGCTTTCGGATTGCCGGCCATGAGGAACGTTCCGTAGTCGGGCTGCGCAGAGGCGTAGGCATAGGCCGAGAGCACCTTTTGCTGCTGGTTCAGGTCGAGGTCGATCAGGCCTGCCTGCCCGTTGTAGAGGACCGAACCTACGATGTCCGCCACGTCGTTCGAGGGGTCCGTTGCGGCCGGCAGCCGCCAGCCCAGCATGACGCGCGCGGCCTCGGGGCCATAGACCTCCTTCACCACGGGCGCGGTGATCGGCTCTTCGGGCTTGAATTCCAGTTTCGGCAGGTCGGGGTTGGGCTGCATGTCGCCGAAGTACTTGTCGATCGTTGCGATCATCTGGTCGGGATCGAAGTCGCCCGAGACGCAGACGGCCATGTTGTTGGGCACGTAGTAGGTCTTGTGGTAGTTCTTGACGTTGGTGATCGACGGGTTCTTGAGGCTCTCCTGCGTTCCCAGCACGGTCTGCGTGCCGTAGGGATGGTTGGGGAAGAGCGCGGCGTCCATCGCCTCCCAGATTTTGCGGCCGTCCTGCGTCAGCGACATGTTTTTCTCTTCGTAGATGGTCTCCAGCTCGGTGTGGAATCCGCGGATCACGGGATTGCGGAAGCGGTCGGACTGGATTTTAGCCCAGTTGTCGATCTGGTTCGAAGGGATGTCCTCGACGTAAACGGTCATGTCCTGCGACGTGAAGGCGTTGGTCCCGTTGGCGCCGATGGCGGCCATCAGTTTGTCGTATTCGTTGGGAATTGCGAGCTTCGAGGCCTCGTAGCTTATGGAGTCGATCTGATGGTAGATGGCCGCACGCGCCACTGAGTCGGTGGTGTGGCGATACGTCTCGAAAAGGGCTTCGATGCGGTCGAGCATCGGCTTCTCCGCGGTGTAGTCGGTAGTGCCGAAGTTGGGTGTGCCCTTGAACATCATGTGCTCGAAATAGTGGGCCAGACCTGTTGTCTCCGCGGGGTCGTTTTTGCCGCCTACGCGCACGGCGATATTGGCCTGGATGCGCGGCGAACGTGGGTTCTGGCTCATGAATATCTTGAGCCCGTTGGGAAGGGTGTAAATCTTGGCGTGCAGTGGATCGCCGGGCACTGAATCGTAGGCATACTTTTCAGCTGCATTGCCTTGCGCCGTGGCCATAAGGCCGAAGGTCAGGGCCAATGCCAGAGACTTGATGTGTAGCATGAACGGAATTTTATATGATTGATAGTGTTGGTTGCCTTTTGCAGATATTACTGCGAATAGTGCTCAAAGGTAGGGCGAATTTCTGAGAAAAAACGTAACTTTGCATTAATTAACAGCAAATATCAGCATATAAGCTGCATAAGTCATATAAGTCACATCAGAAACATAAGTTGCATCATATGGAAAAAATCATACTGACGGGCGACCGTCCAACCGGGCGCCTTCATCTCGGCCATTTCGTGGGTTCCCTGCGCCGTCGCGTCGAGCTCCAGAATTCCGGCGAGTTCGATAAGATATATGTGATGATTGCCGACTGCCAGGCGCTCACCGACAATGCCGACAATCCGGAGAAAGTGCGTCAGAACGTCATCGAGGTTGCTCTCGACTATCTCTCCGCCGGTCTCGACCCTGCCAAAACCACCATATTCATCCAGAGCCAGGTGCCCGAGCTTGCCGAACTCGCGTTTTACTACATGAATCTGGTGAGCGTGAGCCGCGTGCAGCGTAATCCCACGGTGAAGACCGAAATCAAGATGCGCAATTTCGAACAGTCGATTCCCGTAGGTTTCTTCTGCTACCCCGTTAGCCAGGCAAGCGACATAACGGCGTTCAAGGCCACCACCGTCCCCGCCGGCGAGGACCAGGCTCCCATGATCGAGCTTACCCGCGAAATCGTAAACCGCTTCAATCATATCTACGGCCCCACGCTTGTAGAGCCTGAAATCCTCCTTCCCGACAACGCCGTGTGCATGCGTCTGCCGGGAACCGACGGCAAAGCCAAGATGAGCAAATCGCTGGGCAACTGCATCTACCTTTCCGATACTTCCAAAGAAGTGAAGAAGAAGGTCAACAGCATGTATACCGACCCCGAGCACCTTACCATCGATTCCCCGGGCCACCTCGAAGGCAATTGTCCTTTCATCTATCTCGAGGCGCTGAGCAACGACTCCCATTTCGCCAAGTATCTCCCCGAATACGCCAACCTTCAGGCGCTCAAGGACCACTATACCCGTGGAGGCCTCGGCGACGGCACCGTAAAGAAGCTTCTTTACAATGTGCTCGAAGAGCTTCTTGCGCCTATCCGCGAGCGTCGCGCGCAGTTCGAGGCAGATATCCCCCAGGTCTACGAAATTCTGCGTAAAGGCTCGGAAGAAGCCCGCGCCGTTGCGGCCCGGACACTCGACGAGGTTCGCCGCGCAATGAAAATCAATTATTTCGACGACGCGCAACTCATTGCAGAACAGGCAAAACGCTATGCCAAGAAATAAATAATCGCGCTTTCAGGAATTTTTAGGCTCGCAACCCCTCGTTGCGGGCCTTAACTTTGTATCCGGAATTTCAATGTACGCCTCATCAGGCAAAACCATAACGAGAACAGATCTTCAGTAGTTATCCCTCTTTTACGAAACTATTATTCAGACTCCATGACACAACAGGAAATCCTCGCTGCCGCCGAATCGTGCGGCCGTCAGATTGACGAAATTATCGTCCATTGCTCGGCTACCCGCGAAGGACGCGACTTCTCCGCCGCCGACATCCGTCGCTGGCACGTTGCCGACCGCCATTTCTCTGATATCGGCTATCACTTCGTTGTCCGCATAGACGGAAGCATCGAGGCCGGGCGTCCGCTCCGCCGCCCCGGCGCCCACTGCCGCGCCCACAACCGCCGCTCCGTAGGAGTTTGCTACATCGGAGGCCTCGACCGCAACGGCCATCCAGCCGACACGCGCACCGCGGCCCAGCGCGCCTCCCTCCTCGCCCTGCTCACCATCCTGCGCCGCGCCTTCCCCCATGCCTCCATCCACGGCCACCACGACTTCGCACCCAAAGCCTGCCCCTGCTTCCCCGCCACCTCAGAATACTCCTCGCTCTGACCTCCTGCGAAAATCGGTCCAAAGATAGTTCTGTGGACGGGCTTCAGCCCGGTGCCCTCGGATGTTGAGTTTTCTGGGGCAAAAATGGGGTAGGGGATAGGCGGAATGGAAATTTTTTGCGAAATTTGCGTGATAAAGGCCGGCTCGGCCGATGAAATCCGCTTATTCAATATCTTTCAACCTATTACCATGGCAATCTCACGCCCTAAACTATGGCTTTATGCCAAAGACTATCTGATTATTATTTTCGGCATAATGCTCTATGGCCTGGGGTTCTGCTCCTTCATCGCCACCGCGCCCGACAAGGTCGTTATCGGCGGTATGGCGGGTCTCAGCCAGGTGGTAGACATGATCACGTTCGGCCTGATGGGGTTCCACGTGCCGTATTCGGTGACGATTTTTTCGGTCAACGTCATAATGCTCGCTCTGGCATATCGAATTGTAGGGCGTACGTTCGTGATACGCACGCTGTTCGGGGTGGTGGTTATCTCGCTTGTATTCGCCGTATTCCAGCCGATGTTCACCAAGCCCCCGGTGGAGGGGCAGACATTTATGGACGTGATTATCGGCGCCGTGCTCTGCGGCCTCGGCATCGGACTTGTTTTCATCCACAACGGCTCGACCGGCGGAACGGATATCGTGGCTGCTGTGGCCTCGAAGAAGAGCAATGTGTCCATAGGCCGTGCCATGATGTATTTCGACCTCACGGTAATCAGTTCCTCGGTGCTTCTGAAATTTTTCTTCATGCCCGATTTCGATTTCCAGGCCGCTGTTCCGGCCCTTGTCTACGGTCTGATTACTCTGTTCGTGATTCCATTTATGGCCGACATGATGATTAATACCAACCGTATGGCCGTGCAGTTCACCATTTTCTCGCCTTACTGGGAAGAAATAGCCACGGCGATCAACAACGAGGCCCAGCGCGGATGCACGGTGCTCAACGGAATGGGGTGGTATTCGAAGAAGGATGTTAAGGTCCTTCTGGTAATGTGCCGCAAGATTGAATCCGTAACGATTTTCCGTATTATCAAGTCGATCGACAACGATGCGTTCATCACCCAGGCAGCTGTCAACGGCGTATACGGCCGCGGGTTCGACGAACTCAAACTAAAGATGAAGACGCCGCGCCCGCACGTATCGTCCGACGGTAAAATAAATCCGGTGGTCAGCCCCGACGACCTTCCGGCACGTCCGGAGCCAACCACCAGGTTGCTCTGATTGCGTCGTTGACGGCGCGGTTCTGTTATTCGATTATTTCCCGGCTTCTTCGCCGGGTGCTTCGGGCACCGACTGCAGCGAGCGCTTCAGCTCCTCGTCGGACAGAGAGTAGTTCTGCAGGTCGCCCTGAAGGAATTTGTCGTAGGAGGCCATATCGATAAGTCCGTGGCCCGAGAGGTTGAACAGTATTACGGTCTCCTTCCCTTCTTCGGTGGCTTTGCGCGCCTCGCGGATGGTAGCCGCTATGGCATGGCATGATTCGGGAGCTGGGATTATACCCTCCGAGCGGGCGAACAGACATCCGGCCTCGAACGATTCCAGCTGGTCGATGTCCACGCCTTCCATCAGTCCGTCTTTCAGAAGCTGCGATACGATTGTCCCGGCGCCGTGGTACCGCAGACCGCCTGCATGTATATGTGCGGGAGCGAATTTGTGTCCGAGGGTAAACATCGGCAGCAGAGGCGTATATCCGGCCTCGTCGCCGAAGTCGTAGTGGAATTCGCCGCGCGTGAGTTTCGGGCACGACGCCGGCTCGGCTGACACGAATCGTGTTGCGGTCTTCCCTTCCTCGCCGGCAATCTTATGGCGCATGAACGGGAATGCAATGCCGCTGAAGTTGCTTCCTCCGCCGAAGCAGGCGATTACTACGTCGGGATATTCCCCGGCCATCTCCATCTGTTTCTCAGCCTCGAGGCCGATTACGGTCTGATGGAGCGACACGTGGTTGAGCACCGAGCCGAGCGTATATTTGCAGTCGGGGGTTGTCATCGCCAGCTCCACGGCCTCCGAGATGGCCGTGCCGAGCGAGCCCTGATAGTTGGGGTTGACTGTGAGGATGTCTTTTCCTGCTCGGGTCGACATGGAAGGAGAGGGCGTTACCTGTGCTCCGAAGGTCTGCATTATGCTGCGGCGGTAGGGCTTCTGCTCGTAGGAAATCTTTACCTGATAAACGGCCGATTCCAGTCCGAAAAGCGATGCTGCATAGGCGAGTGAGGCTCCCCACTGGCCTGCACCGGTCTCGGTAGTTACGTTCTTCACTCCCTCCTGCTTGCAGTAGAATGCCTGTGGAATGGCGGAGTTGAGCTTGTGCGACCCCATCGGGCTTACACTCTCGTTCTTGAAATAGATATGAGCGGGCGTATCCAGCGCTTTTTCCAATCCAGTGGCACGAACCAACGGAGTCGGTCGCCATACCTTATAAAGCTCGCGTACTTCATCGGGGATCTCGATCCATGTGTCTGTCGTGTTCATTTCTTGATGAGAGACGCCTTTCGAGAATAGAGGATATAAATCTTCCTCCTTTAAGGGCTGTTTAGTTTGTGGATTTAAGATCGGCAGCGGTTTGTTCTTCATATCCGCTACGATATTATACCATGCCGTAGGTATATCTTTTTCTTCTAGCAAAAACTTTTTAGTACTCATTTTCTTTATCTGGTGTTTACAATATTAATCTAATTTGACCTTTAAGGCTTACAACTTGGAAGCAAAGGAACAAATAATATTTCGTTTCTTCAAATTGAATCCATAAAAATATATACATTCGCGGCTTATAAGGTAAGAAAAATAACAAACTGAATTATAATGAGACGGATTACCCTGTTGCTCGTGGGGATGCTAGCCTTATTTTCTACGACAGCGCAAAGAAAAAACTTCACTTACAAATTCTACGGCTTCGTCCGTGGAGATCTTTTCTACAATTCCCGGGCTAATATGGCTCCGATCGATGGGAACTTTTATCTCTATCCTTTGGATAAGAGTTTTGATGCGGATGGCAAGGATTTGAACGCCACGCCGAATGGCAGTTTCTATACGTTCACTTCCCGCTTGGGCTTGGACGTGACGGGTCCCGACATTGGCAAGGCTCGTTCCTCCGCTAAGATAGAGACGGACTTTGGCGGTTTTTCCGGTAGTAATACGATGTTACGTATCCGGCAGGCATACGTAAACTTGGATTGGGGAAAATCGGCGGTATTAGTAGGGATCACGTGGCATCCCTTGTTTGGCGCCGTGATGCCGGATGTCTTGAATCTTTCCACCGGAGCGCCGTTCCAGCCTTTCAACCGTAGCCCTCAGATCCGTTACCAGTATAAGGCGAATAGCCGGGTACAATTGACGGCTTCCGTGTTGTGGCAATTACAATACCTTTCCAGCGGACCGAAAGGCATGAGCGAGGATTATATTAAGAATAGCTGCATTCCGGAGATGTTCGTGGGGGCGGATTTTACCCCTGCGGATGGTTGGTTGATGGGGCTCGGCGCTCATATGATCTCCTTGAAACCCCGTACTTCCACGGAATGGAAGGAGCAAACTTTTAAGGTGAACGAGCGAATGACCGCATTCTCTTACGAGGCACATTTGAAGTATAGCGGAAGAAACTATACCTTTGCGGCGAAAACCTTGATGGCCTCAGCCTTGGATCATACCGCTTTATTGGGCGGTTACGGGGTGAGCTCGGTGGACTCCCGTACGGGCGAACAGGGATATACGCCTTTTCGCCATTCTACGACATGGGTGAATTTCGCCTACGGAACGAAATGGAGACCGGGAGTTTTCGTCGGATATACGAAGAATTTGGGAACCGGGAAGTCCTTGGTCTCAGCGGATAAGGTGTATGGTATGGGATTGGATATCGATCAATTAATAACCGTCAGCTTAAACGTATCGTATAATTTACCGCATTGGAAGTTCGGCTTCGAGTATTGTCCGGCGACAGCTTATTATGGCACGACCGACCTAGAGAGCGGACGTATCGAGCAAACACATGCGATAACGAATCATCGTATATTAGGTTTGATGATGTATTATTTTTAAAGATAGATTGACCGGAATGGAAATGAAACGCAACTTGCTTCTTTTGATCGGCCTATGTATGGCGGTATGCGTACAGGCGCAAAAGAAAAACTTCTCTTACAAATTTTACGGACAGGTACGTGGAGACTTGTTCTATAATTCCCGTGCGAATGCCGAGATCGTGGATGGTTTGTTCCACCTATATCCGAAGGACGTGGCGTTGGATGCGGATGGCAAGGACTTGAACGCTAGTCCGAACGGTAGTTTTTACCTGCTTTACTCCCGTTTGGGAATCGATGTACAAGGACCGAAGGTTGGTTCGGCCAAGACTTCCTTGAAACTGGAGGCCGATTTCCGGGGTTCGGGTAGCAATTGGGCGGTGCTCCGTATCCGTCATGCCTATGTGAATCTGGATTGGGGCAAGTCCGCTGTCTTGATCGGACAGACATGGCATCCGCTATTTGGCGAGGTCTTTCCACAGATGTTGAATCTTTCTACCGGCGCCCCGTTCCAGCCCTTTAACCGCAGCCCGCAAATTCGTTATCGTTATACGGACAATGGGTGGCAATTGACCGGGTCGGTTCTATGGCAGTTGCAATATCTATCGGCTGGACCGAACGGAAAGAGCGAGGAATATATCAAGAATAGTTGCGTGCCGGAAGTCTATCTCGGGGTGGATTATAAGAAACCCGGTTGGCAGGTAGGAGCCGGTATGGAAATCTTGTCGTTAGTGCCGAGAACGCAGAACGAGGTGGATGGCAAGATTTATAAAGTCAGCGAGCGGGTTTCTTCCGTATCCGGCGAGGCGCACGTGAAATATCAGGACGCGAATTGGTTGGTGATGGCGAAAACCTTGCTGGCTTCTAACTTGACGCAGACTTGTATGTTGGGTGGTTACGGCGTCACCTCTATCGACCCACGTACCGGCGAACAGGAATATTCGCCGTATCTCTTCTCTACTTCTTGGTTGAATATCGTGTACGGAAAGAAATGGAAACCGGGTTTGTTCTTAGGCTATTTGAAGAACTTGGGAGCGAATGAGGCACTGGTAGGCAAAACCTATGGCGTAGGTCTGGACGTAGATCAGGTATTTACGACCAACCTGCAACTTTCGTATAATCTTCCGCACTGGAAATTAGGTGTTGAATATAGCCCTTCCATCGCATGGTATGGCAATGTGGATTTGCAAGATGGCGGACGGATTCATGACACACATTCGATAACCAACCATCGGGTATTGGGCGTATTGATTTATACGTTTTGAGAAGGCATGGAGGAATTACGCTAAGCATAAAAAAGCGGGATAAGAGTATTCTCTTGATCCCGCTTCCACGTATATAGAATTTACAAAGTTGTCTGTTATTTGATATTACCCACCTTTAGCAAGTACTCGGCGATTTGTACGGCGTTCAAAGCGGCGCCTTTCTTGATCTGGTCGCTCACGGTCCAGAATGTCAAACCATTCGGGTTGCTGATATCCTTACGGATACGGCCTACGTAAACCGGATCGTGATCCGCTACGAACAACGGCATCGGATAATCCTTGTTTGCCGGTTCATCCTGCAATACCACACCCTCAGCCTCGGCGAAAGCCTTGCGAGCCTCTTCCACGCTGATCGGACGCTCTGTCTCTACCCAAGTAGATTCGCTATGCGCACGCATAACCGGTACGCGAACACAGGTAGCGCTCACCTCGATATCCGAGTGCATGATCTTACGGGTCTCGTTATACATCTTCATCTCCTCTTTCGTATAGCCATTTTCCGTGAATACGTCTACGTGAGGGATTACGTTATATGCCAATTGATAAGCAAATTTCTCTACTGTAGGCTCCTCGCCCTTTAATAGTTGCTCATATTGTTTTACCAACTCAGCCATAGCGGTAGCGCCCGCTCCACTGGCAGCTTGATAAGTAGATACGTGAACACGCTTGATATGAGATAAGTTCTCGATCGCCTTCAACGCTACAACCATCTGAATCGTGGTACAATTCGGGTTAGCGATCACGCCACGAGGACGATTCAAGGCATCCTCCGGGTTTACTTCCGGTACGACCAATGGAACATCCTCGTCCATACGGAACGCGCTGGAGTTATCGATCATCACCGTACCATGTTTCGTGATCGTCTTCTCAAATTCCTTGGAAGTACCACCTCCGGCTGAAACAAAAGCAACATCGATTCCCTTAAAGTCGTCGTTATGCTTCAGTTCCTTAACGGTATACTGTTTACCACGGAAGGTATAAACACGTCCGGCACTACGAGATGAGCCAAAAAGTTCCAGCTCATCCATCGGGAAGTTTCTCTGGTCGAGTACACGCAGGAACTCCTGTCCCACGGCTCCACTTACACCAACAATTGCTACTTTCATTTTGAGCACTGATTTAATTTGAATAATGTAAAATAGTTATAACTTTGCTGTCTGTAAAGGGCTTTCATATTTTTGCCTTTTGCGCCCTATTATTTACAGTTGTAACTTATTAGGGTGCAAAGATAGAGAAATTTATAACTAAAACGATATAGCTATGAAACAATTATTATTAATTCTTGCGTTTTTACTTCCGCTTTGCGCTTATCCCCAGTTAAAAGAACCGTTTAATGGACTGGAGATTACATCGGATAACCCTTGGACGGGTGATTTAGATTGCTTTGTGATTGAGACCGGATGGCTGGTCTCACGTGCGGATCCTACCCGGAAAAGTGTTTCCATAGAAACTCCTCTCGTTTATTCCGCTACAATGGAATGGGAATTTGAGATTCGGATGGATTTCAAACCAAGCGATCAAAACCATATCCGGCTACATGTTTATTTAGATGATCAGAGGATGCTTGGATTAAAAAACGATTATTATGTCCAAATCGGCAGTAATAAGAAAACGATAACTTTTCGGAAACATACCGCAACGGAGAAGAATCCAAAGATCTTAATAGAGAAAGCGCTCGATGTCTTGTTGGGAGCCGTGGATTTGAAAGTGAAACTTACTTTAGAAAATCATAAGATATGGAACTTATATGTGCTAGAGAAGGGTAGGTTTGTCTTGATAGGGAGTTGTGAGTCTGAAGTTTCTTCTTCATGTAAAGGGGGACAACTACGTTTTGAATGCCGCTATTCTAAAACTCGAGTAAATGATTTTGCGTGTAACTACATCATTATATCCGATAATATCTCGATCGAACCAGAGAAGCCGGATACTCCCGAAGAGCCAGAAGAACCCAATGAGCCCGATGAGCCGTTGGTTCTTCCGCGGCTTCTTGCTATCCAACCGATCACCGAGTCTGTTTTCCAATTACAATATAATCTTCCGGTGGATATCCGTGAGGCGATATTCTCTATATCGGGTATCGGTAATGCTTCTCGTATGACCTATGCGGATGATATGCGGATCTATGTGAATATCAGCTTTGATAAAGAGTTGAAGGTTGGCATGGGTTATGATTTGTTGTGCTCGGGGTTAATGGATCTTGAGGGAAATAAGATTCCGGAGAGTTCTACCGAGATTCGGTTAGAATATGAAGAAGAGCCCGACGTTCCGGAGGAACCGGAAGTGCCGGATACTCCTTCTTTCCCCGCTGGTAGTATCCGTATTAATGAGGTGATGGCTGATCCGAAAGGACAAAAGGCTTTTCCGGAAACGGAGTATGTGGAACTTTATAATACGACGGATAAGGCTATAGAGTTAAATGGTTGGTCATTCTTATATGGTAGTAAGCCAACGGTATTGACAGCTTTGTTTTTGGATGCGGATGGATATGTCGTGCTTTATCGGTCCGGTAGGGATATACATATTGATGATGCGGGGCTGGATCTGCCCTTGGATAAATTCCCGGCGTCGTTGGTAAACACGGGGAAGGAGCTTGCTTTATTCGATCCTTCCGGTAAGGAGATCGACCGGATTGCCTATGAGAAAGCGAAAGCCGGTATCGCTTGGGAACGTTCTGAAACCGGCTTTCATTTATCAACGGATGAGCGAGGAGGCACGCCGGGTTCCGCGAACTCTTCTCCTGACGATGAACCAGAAGATCCAGATCGTCCGGACGCTCCCCATAAACCGGGTATCCCCACGGACATTATAGTCTTACCCAATGAGATCGTTTTTAATGAGTTGTTGCCGAATCCTTACCCGGAAGGGAGTGAGTATATCGAGCTTTATAATCGTTCGGACCGGACATTGCCTTTGGCCGGACTGTCTGTTGCTACTCGTAAATCCGATGGTACATTGAGTTCGCATTATCCTTTATCTTCTATAGTCTCTCCGGTAGAACCACAAGATTATGCGTTGCTGACTAAAAGTATGGGAGGAGTGAGCGATTTTTATCTGATATCTTCGCCGGATGCTTTGCATGAATTAAAACTTCCGGTCTTGGCAAATACCTCCGCTACGTTAGTCCTGTTTCGTACAGAAGATGAGGTTATGATCGATGAGATTCGTTATTCCTCTAAATGGCATGCCCCATCCGTGAAAAACGAGAAGGGGATTGCCTTGGAGCGGATTCATCCTGATAGCGATACGCAGGATGAGATGAATTGGACCTCGGCTTCGGCCACGGCGGGATACGGTACGCCCGGCTATCGGAATTCCCAATATGGAAAGCAAGATGAAGGCGAGGTAACGGGCATAGAGCCTCCCGTTTACTTTGAAGCGACGAAAGAATATACCATCTCTTACCATCTAGATGAATCCGGCTATACCTGTAGAGCTTGGATATTTGATATCTCCGGAAGGTGTATCAGTGAGGTGGTAAATCATGACTTATTAGGGATAGAAGGTGAATTGACTTGGAACGGCCTTGCGGTGAATGGTTCCAAGGTGAGAACAGGCGTTTATATTTTCTATGCGGAACTTGTTCATCCTCAAGGAAAAATTGAACGTTATAAAGAAGTTTTCCTAGTGAAATAGAATGGGATGTGAAATATAAATACTATTTTTGTCATGAGTGATTTTGAAAGAAGGAGAGAAAAGAATAAAGAGGCGCGAGAGTTAGTGAAGATACGGAAGGAGAATATCGCAAAGTATTTCTTTGACCTGTCAAAGTTGACATTTGCGGCTTTAGTGTTGGGATTAGGTGGAGCTTTCTTTAATATAGGTAATAGGGAAAGGTTATCATATGTTGATACTATACCTTTGATCATTTGGTATATTTTTGGAGTTGGCTTAGTTGCTACCGTATGGTTCGCATATATTGGAAGTTTAATACTTAAAATAGATTAGTATGATAGTAGTGGCTGTGTTTTTTACAATTGTTGCTGCAATAGCAGGGAGTATCTTACTATTTCTTCACACTCCTCGCGGAAAGCGTTGGATAAGGGGTGATTAATAGACCGCTTTATACCACTCAAGATCCTTGTACCACTCGTTCAGTTTGGGCAAGGCTTCTTGGGGGACGTAGATAGATAAGCCGCTATATTTATTGACCGGCAGATAGCTTCCATACGGATACGGATAAGCGTAAACTGCCTTGGGTGTAGTAGCCTTGTAAATAACCGCCTTTTCCATGCTCCGCTTGAATGCGTTATATTGCTCTTCCGTGGCCAGACGGCTCACGTAATCATCAAAATCATATAAGGCATGATAATTCGGCGTCAAATACTCCATGATCTGCAATTCGCTAACGGGTACGGCGAAAAGATCACTTTCCGTCTTATCATGGAATAGGGTACGGCAAGTAGCGGCCAATTCATCCAACTCATCGCTTTTCATGACCGAGATCGTTCCTGCCTCACTTTGATAATACGTATAAAACTTTGTCGCTATCCCCACCACATCAGCTTCTTTTTTGAACATATCCCCCATGATCGTTTGATAGGGGAAACCATTGGCCAGTATCTCCGTGGGCGAGCCGATAATCCGCACATCCCCGGAAAGCGTAAGCTACCTCGGCGCACGACATATAACAAGCGTCGAACAAAATAAAATCAAAATGATACTTCGATAAAGCGGAGGCCAAATCATTGATCTCCATGAAATTATTCTTCCCGTCTTGCCCGAAAGAACGCAGATAGCTATAGATATCCGAAGGTAGCCATCCCGTTCCGTGACTCCACAGCACCAACCCGTAACTATCCGCCGGATATTCCTTTTGTACCTTGTCGATTATTTGCGTCAGCGTCTCGGTAGAGGCCGAGTTCTGGTTCGAGGCGTAGGTCTCGAGCACGATCTGCCGGATGGTATCCGCTTCCAGTTTTAATTGGAAAAGCTGGGGAGCCTCGTTCTGCTTATCCGTATAGATCAACAAATTACCGTTGTTCAATCCATCTCGCTCAATCCCTTCCTTTATCGCCCTCAGGTTTTGGCTCACGTATCCACTCAAGCTATTATCCCCTGCGAAATAGATAAGAACCGTACGAGGGGCGGTAGTAGGGATAACGACCTCCTCTTTATCGCAAGCGACAAACGAAAGGAGTGACAGGAAAAAAATCACGATATATTTAGCCTTCATGAGTCATATTCTGGATTTATCTTGCAAAGATAACGTTTTCCGTTTGTAAATCGTGGATATTATATAAGTTAACGTACGAATGAACTGATAAATATTATCTATATTTGTACGGTTTTGTCTCTTAAATAAACAAACCTAATGAACCGGGAGATATGAATAAACTATATTTACTGTTAGTATTTCTTTTGTCAACCTTTATGGATATTCAAGGACAGGTCGTGGCCGTGAAGACCAATGTGCTTTATGACGCGATCACTACGCCGAACGTAGGGGCGGAGGTCGCGTTCAACAAGCATTGGTCGGTTGAGGCATCGGGGTATTATAACGGTTGGACATTCTCGAGCGATAAGTCCTTTAAGCATTGGGTGATACAACCAGAGGTGCGCTACTGGATACACGAGCGTTTCAACGGACATTTCTTCGGGGTTCATGCCCAGTATATAGATTACGATTTCGCCGGTTTGAAGCTCCTGTATGGGATGGAGAAAAAGAATAGTTATAACGGTAACGCTTATGGCGGCGGTATCTCTTATGGTTATCAGTTATACGTGTCGCCCCGTTGGAACGTGGAGTTCACGGCGGGTTTCGGATACTTGCATTTCGAATATGATAAGTACGCTTTTCCTAGAGGAGATGCGCCTATCGGCAAGTTCCGCAACGAGTATTGGGGATTAACAAAGGCGGGTATCAGTATCGTTTACATCATCAAATAAAGAGATAAATCTATGAAGACATTCATTTATATATGCTTGTATATATGCTTGCTTGTGATCGGCCTTGTTCTTCCGGCAGGAGCGCAGGTACCTATACAATCTTACCGGGGGCAAGTCTCCGTGAAGCAAAACCGCATCGAGCGGGAGGGCAACTCCTTGCGTCTAGACCTAACGATCAGTGTCTGCGGACTCTCCGTGGGACGATATCAAACCCTGTCCTTGATGCCGATGTTGCGTAGCGACAGAGATTCCGTAGTCATGGCCCCGGTAGTACTAAACGGGGCAAACAAGCAAAAAATGTACGACCGTACCTTAGTTTTCGAAGGCAAGAAAGCCGCCGATGGCGACGCTTATACGGTAATCAAGAACACCCCGGAACTGATCCGGGAAATCCCCTATGAACTATCCATTCCATACCACCCATGGATGAAGAACGCCGCGTTGATCTTGGTTGGGGAGTTGGATAATTATGAAGGTGCGCCATTACGAACATTCGTAAACGTATTGACAGAACATTTGGACATTCCGTAAAATGGTTTTTAACGCATTCCGTTATCCTGTAAGTACTGTCGAATAAGCGTAGGCGGTAGACTTGGGTATGGGCTTGTGCCTGCAATGTGTTCTGTATCTTTCGCTATGTTTCAGTGTTGAAAAATAGGTCGATGCCATATTCGTACATTTCTTGTACTTCTGTGTCACTGGCTCTTTTCACGAAAGTTTCCCCATTCCTGAAGTCAACTAGGTAAATGGCAAGTTGGTCACTCGGTAATTCCAGAAAGTCGTTAACCACATAAGGACTGTGTGTCGTTATAAAAAACTGGTTTCTGTCCGATTGGATAATATCCTGCGTTACCTTTGATATGAAAGGAGGGTATGAGTGGGCTTCCGGTTCTTCAAAAACTAATGCGGACTCACTGTTACTTTCAATAGCCGCTTTGTAGAAAATCATACGCTGCAGGGTATCGGCTATGGAATGAAATGGAATTAAAAATATCTCTCCCGGTTTCTTTTCTTTCATTACTTTAATCTCCTGGCTATTGGTATCGAAGACATATTTCAAGCCATAGTCGTTGAAAATAGTTCTTAATTCTTCTTTCAACTTGGGCATCATGGAAACGATATTCATCAAATTGCTTCCTCCCGGAGGTAATAGGAAAGGGATCGGTAATTTCTCCTTATCGAATGCTGGTGGATAGAGATAGCATTTGAAAGGATCTGCAGGTTTTCATATTTTCGGATTATGTTAAAGATTCCATATTCTGAAAAACAATCTATCCATGTGTATGTTTTCTTTTAAAGAATATGAATCAATAATTTGATTATCATGAAGATTTTAATAATAGTTACTAGCACAGGGACTTTTGCCAATGGGAAACTCGCGACCGGATTATGGCTTAGTGAGTTTACTCATATCTATCATAGTGCAAAAGAAAGCGGCTATGACATAACGGTAGCCAATCCGAAAGGAGGTTATACTCCCATTGATCCCGAAAGTTTAAAACCAATTTTTTTAGATGAAATGTCCGAAAAGTATTGGGAAAAGCCAGAATTCAAAAAGCTGTTGGATCATGCAAACAGTTTGGATAACCTGTTGGAACAACAGTTTGGTTGTGTCTATTTAGCCGGCGGACACGGTGCGATGTATGACTTTCCTGACAATGAAGCTTTAAAGACTATCGTAAGGAAACAGGATGAAAGTGGGAGGATAGTGTCGGCCATCTGCCACGGGGTCAGTGGGTTGTTGAATGTCAAACTATCCAATGGCGAATATATGATTAAAGGCAAAAAGCTGACGGGATTCAGTTGGTTTGAGGAAAGTCTTGCCAGAAGAAAAGAAGACGTGCCTTTTGATCTTGAAGCGTTGTTGAAAGAGAGAGGAGCGGATTATGAAAAAGCATTGATACCTATGACTTCAAAAGTAGTTGTAGATAATAATCTGATTACTGGGCAGGACCCGTTCAGTTCTAAAGAAATGGCGAAGGTCGTTATGCGGCAATTAAATAAAGCACAATAATAAATGGCTGAAGTAATCAGCTGGGAATAAATGTTTAATTCAAATCAGTATCATTATGAATTTAGATGAAGTCCTTCATCATCGTCGTTCTGTACGGGTGTATGATAAAGAAAAACCAATAGATACGGAAAAGGTAAAACATTGTTTGGAACTGGCTACATTGGCTCCTAACAGTTCTGATATGCAATTATGGGAATTTTACCATATTACAGAACCTGAATTATTGGCAAAAATTTCAAGGGACTGCCTTGGTCAGAAAGCGGCTTCTACCGCTTCACAAATTGTCATTTTTGTGGTTCGGCGTGACTGGTACAAGAAACATGCGCGATTCGTACTCAATTTTGAACGGGAGAACATTCGTCATTACAGTCCTAAAGAACGTCAGGCCAAACGTATTAAGGATCGGGAAATATATTACGGTATATTGATGCCCTTTGTTTATGCCCGGTTTTTCGGTATTCTCGGATTGCTCAGGAAATTGTTGGCTAATATAATCAGTATTTTCCGTCCTATGATGCTTGAAGTTTCCGAGAATGACATACGTGTGACAGCCCATAAATCCTGTGCGCTTGCCGCACAAACGTTTATGATTGCGATGGCAAACGAAGGCTATGACACGTGCCCCTTAGAAGGGCTGGACAGCCGTCGGCTAAAAAGGACATTGAAACTACCTCATGGTGCTGAAATAAACATGGCTATTTCTTGTGGGATACGGGATGGAAATAAAGGCATTTGGGGAGAACGTTGCAGAGTACCTTTTGAAGATGTTTATCGTAAACTTTAAGGCCTCCTTTTTTAAGGCTGGAATTTTCACTCACAAATAAAAAGTACAAATATCAAGTATAAGTGGTAGATGTTGTAGATGTTCGCATGAGCCGTTAATTCCCTATCTCGCAAAAATAAGTGACTTGTATCCATTGGCCATTCTGAAAGTGGATAAGTTGAAGGACGGCTCGATGGCTGTTGATGGTGAGGTTGGCGGTAATCTGCTCCGTGGTGAATGAGTGGTGAGCGTATTTGGCAGTGTGGTTGATGATCTTGTTGGCATACGTCTCTTTTCCTTCCTTTTCCCACCTGAAGATAGTGCGATCGAAATCTAGCGTGAAACGATCATGGAAGGTGTTTCCTTTCCATGTCTGACCCAAGGGCTTGACGCCTTGTGGAGTATCAACGCATTCTGTTATCCGGCAAGTGTTGTCGGATAAATGTAGGTGATAGACTTGGGCATGGGCTTGCGTGGCAAGCAGGAGCCATAGCGACAAGACGGGTAACAGGAGGATCGTCTTCATTTAATGGATAAGGGCAACCTGTCTCCATCGGTTGCCGGGCTAAAAATACAGAAGCGTGGAAACTATTGATATTACCGCATTGAGGCTCTGGACGGCCCTATCCATGTAATAAACAATAGCCCACGCCATGCTGTTATATCGTCCAGAGCAATTACTGGTAAATATAGCACCGACGTGAGCGTTTATTGTCTATTATCCATGGATATGAAATTGTCCAGATTTCAATACGGGATAATATCTTTAAACGCTCTTCGTTAACTTATGTCCTCCTTCAGTGACCTACGCTTAGATATGAGGGATTATCGCAAATATAGGAAGAATAATTGATATCCGTATGCTATGTGGGGAGAAGTTTCCTTGCGGATTGACATTTTGACAAAATGTAAACGGAAGTCCGTGAGAGTCGATTATTTCGGGCGGATGTACGTCTCGCTTCCAAATACGCAAGAAAAAAACAGCAATTGTTTAGTAGACAGACAGATGTTGGAAAATGGCCTTTTATTCTAGCGAAATTAATTCATCGTAACTCATGGTTTGCCGGGTGTTTGGGCTATTCCATAAGGTTACGATAGGGTTATAATAAGGTTATAACGCCTTTCTCATTAGGTTATAACCCTATTCTTAGCTGCTTACGATGCCCAACGTAACCATATGTGTCGCCTAACGCGGCCTTTCGCGTTGGCTTTCGCGACCTATTGTGTGTGAAAAGGGGGGCTTTCGAGGAGAAAAAGGGCACTAATGGCTATCTCCTTCTCGTTGTTTTGTGGTTCTTGCGAGAAGGGGATGTCACGATATATGGCTTATATTGCTCAAAAAGGTGAAATATCGTTTGTTTGGCTAGTAAAAAGTCGTTTATGGGTTATCTTGTTGTAAGTAGTTGCTTTGAGCTATCTATATAAAATGTCCAATGATCCTAAGATAATTAGTATTTATCGTATTTAAATGAAATATGCTCGAATGTATTTCACGCATTCAAGCACATTTCATTTTATATTAATTTATTCTTATACTACTAGAATGAATATATCTATTGATATCCTTCAATTTATTAATTGTTTTCAGGAACAGCTGGTGTTGAAGCTTCTCCCCAATTATCAGCGGTTGCGGAAATACTAACTTGGTCTAGTGTTGGACTAATAGTATAATTGTATTGTTTATTGGTTTCCCATGAAGTAATAGTAGTAGTAGCAAGACTAACCGTTAGTTTTTTAGAATCTGTAACTTTCCCGTCGGAAACTGCTGTATCTGTTGTTGTAATAGTATATGAGATTTCTGCTTTTACATCAGCTAGATCTTGTGGGATCATATAATAATTAGTACTTACTGTGGCTGTGAATTCTTCTGTTCCTTTTGCGTCAGACCAACTTGAAGGCGATCCGAAACTTAGAGTAGCAGAATTCTTGATGTTAGTAAGTTTTATGGTTGGGTCTGAAATCGTTGTTCCTTCAGCTAAAGTTGGGGCTTGAACCGTGAAAGTTACTTTTGATAAAGTATGCTTAAGCAAAAATTCTACTTTCCCACTTGTTTTATCAGTTGCGACATCCGAAACCATAAGATCTGTATCAGCCTTTGTAGGGAGAGTAAATGCTATTGATGGCAATCCTGTTGATGTATTTAAATAATTACCACCAAACTTCCCTTCATTAATTTCTTGGTAAGGGTAATATGCGATAAATGAGATCTTCTTATCAGACCAGTATTTTATGGGTGTGTATACGCCGTCTTTGTCGACCTTTTGGTTGAACATGTAATTGGGGGTTGCTGTACTTTTATCAGTACTCCAATCAGTTGCTGTTTGGTATGCGAAAACACCAAAATCTCCAGCAAGTGCGGTTCCTGCTTTTGTCTGTTTCCCTACGTAAGTAGTGAAATTAATAGCATTGTCACTCTTAGCTACTAATGTGTCAATCTCATCTTCGCCTGAGCAGCCCGCCAATACTACTAGGCTTAATGCTGCGATAAATAAATTTGTCTTCATAATGTTTAGTCTTTTAATGTTGTTTTATGTTGTTACTATTTATCATTCTATAGTTATGCGGGGATTACGATATTCGTCTCATCTCCCCAATTGTCTACTGTCGCATCGAATCCCCCTTCGCCGCCATTCTTTTCCGGCTCCACGTTTGGTAGCTCCAACGGAATATCCTCGGGAACTTCTTCCTTATCCGGATCAATTTTCGTACCCAGCACCACCTCTACCTCTTTCGTCTCATTATTGATCGCGGCACGTGGAGCTATATCATATTGCTTCGTAATGACCGTTTTGTTATCGACCAATAAGATGGAGAGCGTAAGCAAATTGCTGATCTCGTCCGTGGCCTTCGATGTGACGTTCGACCTGCCGAGTGTCAGGTAAGAGCCGGATAAGATACCATCGGTCGTTGAGTTCTCGTGAAAGGTCTTTTCCGAGAAGTCCACGAGTTGCGTCGCTACGCTACTTCCGGTCTTTCTATCCGCTATCCAATATGTATCCGCCATCCCTTTAATCGATCCCCTCGCAGTCCGCACGTTGTGCAATCCTTTTATCTCTAAGGATAGATGGGTCGTGAAGATTACCTTCTCGGGTCGGCAAGCCAAGGAAAACTCCTTTCCCTCCTTAAGGTTCGCCCGTACCATCTCTTGCGTCACCTCAAAACCCTCCAAGGTAGCTACCGCGAAAGGTTCCGGATCGTAGATCAGCCGCTCTCCCTCGTCGGGCGTGTACCAATCGCTATCCGTCGTCTTCATCACGATCCGCAGGGTGCTGTATTGATCTTGACCCTCGATCGTGAGATAACTGTATTCTTCGGCCGCTTGGTTAAATACCACTACGTTATAGATCCCTTTCCTCAATCGCACCTCGTCGCCCGTCACCGTGTTGGTAAGGAAACGGCTTGGCTCCCCTCCATCGACCGGGTAAAAGAGCGCGGTCATACCATCCGGGTCGATACCGCAAGGACCCCAATCTATGTCGAGGCGCACGGCGCAACGGTCTACATACTCGCCGATCATAGTCTCTTTCGAGCATCCCGCCAATCCCATGACAAGCGAGATCAAGATGATAAATAACCGGCTCTCTCTCATCGGATACTCGTTTTCTTTAGCCCGTCGATATTGTTCGCGATCCCTTTCCTTTCATTGCTTAGATTCAAGGAACTATCCTTCGATAGGAAAAACGGCGACAAGGTCAATTCCTTATGCTTCTCCGTGTCCCCCTCAACCTCTACCGAACGGATCGTGGCGACATATAACGGGATCACCTCGTCTTGACATGCCTCCAGATCCTCTAGAGAGGAGATATATGCTTCCGCTTCCTCGAACTTCGACATATTACGAAAACCTATGTTTTTCGCGTCGTAATTGAAAACCAATACATTATATTTATCCGGTGGTAAGAACAGGGTGATGCCATTGGCGTTCCCATCCGTCTGTATCATCGGCCCGCCCTCCGACGGGTAGATACAATAGCGAAGTTTCTCCGGTACCGGGGAACCTGCTACCACGCTATCCCAACGAAGGGTGCAAGTGATGTAGCCCGTGCCTCTTTTCTCCGGTTCCTCGGATCTCTCGCAACTACATTCCAGCACCATGCCGATAATGAATAAAACTGCGATAGAGATCTTTAAGATAATACTTGTCTTATTGTACCTATACATTTTATTTATCTTTGAAAATCAATTATGATTGATCTTCTGGACGCAAATGTATAGGGAATGCTAAAGGGGAGAATTGTTATTTTTGTCCAAAGAGTTGCAAAAGTTGAGAGATTTAAAAAAAATCATTGAATATTATGTATTTTCATCCTTTAGAGAACGGACAGAGCGGGGAGATTGGCCGAAATTAGCCCTGCAGAAGTGCGAGAAGTTAGAAAGCGATTCAAAGCCATACTTGTAGCAAATCTCGGATATGGAAAGCTCTGTCATGATAAGGTCGTTATGAATGTCTTGGCATTTGCGTTTCAGCATCCATTGATAAGCGGGCTCTCCAAACGTATCCTTGAAGATACGGCGGAAGGTGGGTACGCTGTAGCCTCCCAATTGGGCGAAGGTCTCCACGTCTTTCGCCTTCTGGTAGTTCTGCATCACGAAATACTGGAAACTGTGGCTATACCGGTAAATCGGGGCGTAAAAGGCGGCTAGCTCCTTGATGGGGTAGTAGCAGTTCAGCAAGTAGACCATCTCCGAGCGTTTGGCTTGCATCAGTCCGGAGCATCTTAAATCATCGTTGAGGTAAAGCTTCATGCCCTCGATGAAGAGTTGTATCGGCGGGACCATCGTCATTACGATGGGCTGCTGGCGTTCGTTCTCCACGATGGAGATGCCTTTGTTGAAACGATTGTCGCATATGTTTTGCGGACGCTCGAAGAGATAGATGATACATTCGGTGTAGTCGAGTACCTTGCACTCCACTTTCGAGCCGATCGGTTGCAATACGAACTGTCCGCCCCGGAACGTGGTGTCCGGGTGCTCCTCGCTGTTCAGCCAGATCTCTCCCTTGACTAGGAAAAAGACCATGTTCTGCATGCATCTTGTCTGAGGGATCACGTACCCTTTCGGATAAAGACGATACTTGAATATGTCCCTCTGGTAGAAACTACAAGAGGAACAGTCGGTATATTTGGTGCAGCGATGGTCGGTTAACATATATTGTTGTCTTTATAATTTTACTTTCTTTGTCTTGCCCTCGCTCTCGTTGTGAAAGCGATCTACGGCGGTCACTACATAGCGATATTTTACCTTTCCTTTCTCGTAAGGCATCAAGTAGCCGGTTTCCCGGGTGATAGCCACGATCTTCGAGGGATCGCTCGTGTCTATCGGCTCCTTGTCGTTAAAGCGATAGACCACGAAATAGGAGGCTAGCTCCGGATTCGTGGGGCTTTGCTCCGCTTGCCAATGTAACAAGAAGCCTTTAGGTGTCCATTCGGTCTTTAGCTTGCTTACGTCTTTTGGCGGACGGTTATGCATATGGGTATAGGCCGGGATAAGGGCCGGGTAACGGTGGTAGTTCCGTTTCAGGCTGTCGGCTACGCCCTTGTTGTTCCATAGAATCTCATTGGCGGGCCAGAAACAATTGCCGCTCACGTGAGGCAAGGCACGCTCGTAACGCATCTTGCGGGTTAATTGGTCCGCTTTCATGGTGCGGGCCACGTCTTGCCCGATATATAAATGACCTCCGTTGGCGTTTTTGTCCCACCATTTGATAAGCGTGATGTAATCTGCTGCCGGGTGTCCGATCTCCCAATAGATCTGGGGGATGTTATAATCGATCCAACCTTGCTGTACCCAATAGGTGATATCGGCGTAGAGGTCGTCGTAGTTTTGCAGACCGTTGGTATTGCTACCCGATCCGTCTGCGGTGCTTTTCTTGTTGCGGTAGATGCCGAAGGGACTGATACCGAAGCGTACCCAAGGCTTGGTGAGCAGGATGGTACGTTTCAATTCCCGGATCAGGGTATTCACGTTCTCCCGGCGCCAATCGTTCCTTTGCGCCTCGCTGTATCCTTTTCGCAAGCCGTATTTCCGGAAGCTGTTATCATCCGGGAAAGGCATACCCGCTGCGGGATAGGGATAGAAATAATCGTCCATATGGATAGCGTCCACGTCGTAACGGCCGACGATATCACGCACTACCCGGCAGATAAACTGACGGCTTTCCGGCAATCCCGGGTCGAAAAGGATTTGTTTATTATAGGTGACAAACCATTCGGGATGCTTATGATAGATGTGGGAATCGGCGAAACGGGTGTTTCCCGCCGTGCTCGCCCGGTAAGGATTCAACCAAGCGTGAAACTCCATGTTCCGTTTATGGCATTCTTGGATCAGGAAGGCCATCGGGTCGAACTCACCTGCCGGGGCTACGCCTTGCTCTCCGGTGAAGAAGCGGCTCCACGGCTCGATATCGGATTTATAGAAAGCGTCCGCCTCGGGGCGCACCTGAAAGATGATGGCGTTGATGCCGCATGCTTGCAGGTAATTAAGCTTGCGGATGAAGTCTTTTTTCATCCGGGCGGGAGTCATATCCTTGTATTCGCCTTGAAAAGCGGTCTGTATCCATGCTCCCCTAAACTCTCGCTTGGCCTCCTTGCCCGTACTCGTAGCCGGACGAGGCTTCTCGCGAACCGTAGAACATGAGGTTATCGCACAAAAGAGAATCGCTACTAAGAAGCGAAAATATTTAATGTACATGGGTGCCTTGCTGTGTTTGTCTATGAAATTTTCAACAAATGTAGAAGATTCCCTGTAAATATGAAATATTTCACCCTTGTTATTTTATTTACTTGGCAGTAGAGACGAGGCACACCTTGTCTAACTGTGTGAATTAGTTCGATGAAGATAGGGCAGAATCAGTTAGTTTTGGCTATCTTTGCGTTAAAGAAAAAGATAAAGGTAATATGTCTGAGAGCAATTCGATTTTCATCAAGGGGGCACGTGTCAACAACTTGAAAAATATAGATGTAGAGATTCCGAGGGACAAGCTGGTGGTG